>JADMIO011281622.1_pt1 | contig 80093 bp, 71 predicted proteins | sample 8958161 | NCBI WGS metagenome assembly JADMIO01 (sample SAMN16585339, study PRJNA669376) | soil metagenome | isolation source: Crop rotation soil | place: USA: Cullars Rotation, Alabama | collected 2011 | reverse complement strand
CGCGACAACTTGTCCACGTGGAATTCTAAGCTTAGGATCCCAATGTGCTGGAAAGAATTGTCAGTTATCCATTGTCAATCATCAATTGACGCGTGGGGACGTAGCTCAGCTGGGAGAGCGCATGAATGGCATTCATGAGGTCAGGGGTTCGATCCCCCTCGTCTCCACCAATATTTTCAATAGTTTACGGCAAGTGTTCAGCTTGCCGTTTTTGTTTCGTAACCAAATCGTCACCAAAAAGGGTTGATTTATCCGGATTACCTACCGCACGCCGCAGCGCGGAGTCGGTCCCATGCATATGGATAAGTAGCTGGACCGATCGCTGTCAATTTTTCAACTTTTTTATCATCTCTACTGCATTTCTATTTTGCGGGTTCAAATCAAGCGATTTTTGGTAGTACTCGATGGCTCTCTCTTTATTCCCATTCACCATGAAGGCCTCGGCGAGACTATCGTAAGCATTCCATGAGTTGGGGAAGTCGATCGTGTTCTGTTTGAAAACTTCAATGGCTTCGGGGAATCGTTTTTTACCCAAGAGTCTATAGCCGACGCTATTCATTCGAGTCTCTGTCAGCACTTCATTAGCTGGCCGCGTCTTCCTAGTGTCGTTGTATTGCTGAAGGGCCGGGATTCCTCGAGCTAATATCGACTGAAATAGCTCATCCTCGCGAGCCGTCTCGGCCCGGAACCTTATCTTAGTCGGTGAATCGTACCTGTCATAGCCCATCCAAGCGAAAGCCGACTCGCTGCCCGGAAGGGCTTTCGAGACGATGTCGGGCAGGATCGAGAAACCATTTCCGCTATTGGTGAAGACAACAAGACCGTTCTTTTGCTTGGGATTGGCCATAATGAAATTTTGAAACTCCGCCCGATTCTCACCCCAGTGCCAAAATGCAACGCCGGCTTGCGTGCGTTCAAGTCCCCAACCTAATCCCCACGCGAGCGACTCGGAAAATGAACCAGTACCGGGAGCGAGGCAGAAAACACAGCTGGCATCGATTTTGACTTGCGGCGTCAGCATAAGCTTCGCGGTGCGAGGCTGTAATCCGACGCCATTCATAATCGCGATCACGAATCTCGCGTAATCCAATGGAGTCATGTGCAGCCATGAGATCCGTAATTCCTTAGGCTTGATGCGTTCGGCGACTCTGCCGGCCGGATTATGCCCGTTAGCCATTAGATGCTCATACTCGTCACGCCACAGATAGCTGGCGCTCGTCATGCCTAATGGATCGAAAACCGCATGTTTCATAAAGTCGTCCAGGCGCTCTCCCGTAATCTGTTCGACGACCTTTTGAAGATATATAAAACCTTCCCCGGAATAACTGAACCTTTCCCCGGGAGCGAAATGAATTTTCAACTCTTCACCTGGGTGAAGCTCATTCTGAAATCCCGTGGTGTGGTCTAGTACCATCCGCGCGGTTATCCGGTCAGAGCGCGCGTCGGACGGCACCGATCTTGCCGGTAGATATTTTATCAATGGGGTATCGATATCCAGCTTACCGCTGTCGACGAGCTTCAATACTGCATAGGCGAGCACTGGCTTAGTAAGCGATGCGGTTTCGAAGATCGTTTTGTCATCGATGGGGGCCTTAGTGTCAATGTTCTTAAAACCATACGCGTGATGCCAGTATACTTTTCCATTACGAATGAGAACGACATACAATCCCGGAACTTGTCCTTTGCTCATTAGCCGGGGAATTGCTCTCTCAAACGATCGAACGACGGGCGATCGATCGCCAGGCGTCTGACGTTTCATTTTGTCAACGCGATCCTGAGCTTGAACGCAAAACAGAAAAACACCACAGCCGATCACGAGGATGATCGCAATTTGACTGGCATAGAATGCCGTAACTTTTTTAAAATCCCTCATAGATCTCAAATACCTCATGGATTTGCTCTAATTACTATTGAGTAGCCAAAGTCGCAACGTACTGGGACGAAGGGCATCGTGGTAGATCTTTTCGGTCCCGATTTCCATGCGGGTTGCGTCTTTTATCGACTCACCGGTGTTCAGGTTACGTACGTAGCCGGGAAACCATTCGCTACGAATCATAATTCCTAACCTATGTCCCTTTCCAAATTCATGGGCGAATGGCCTAAGGTCAATTGCCCCGTGATAGATCCGATCCGGATCGAGCGGATGCGGTGAGTCCCAGCCGTCTATATATCTCATGCCCATTTTCCCGGGTCCCGCGATTGCTCGAGCAACCCCCGCAACATCACGATCGAAAACAACAATGAAAAAGTCCACGTCGTTCGCCGAAGTAGAAAAATACAGGTCAAGCTTGCCGGGACCCGTAATGGTTGTTGGTGAATCGAAAGGCTCTGACTCATAGCTGACCATGTCGGTTGCCGAGGGGTCGATCTTAATTGCTGTCGTCGAATCCGGGATGGGGCCATTGCTGAGGGGATTCACCTTCGACGGGTCATAAACGTACTGGTGAGGATTGGAGCAATGACTCGCGGGAGATGGAGCAAGTTCTTTGGATTCGCACGATCCACCGGTGCCAGACAGATACAGAATCAAAGGCCGGGCCCTCGAATCTGGCCAGCTGTCGAGATTCATCCACTGGTTCCTACCTGTAACAAAAACCTGAACCTTGGGCGTGTTCTCAAAACGAACCGCCTTTCCTTTCAACCATTGGTCGAACCAGCGAACGGCGAGTGATTTGAAGTCAATCGTTGCGGTGGGGCCGTATTCCTGGTCTTTAAATTTGGATGACTGGTTCCAGACATGCTCCCAAGGGCCGTAGATTAGCCATTGGTTCTTGCGACCCAAATTACGCATCGCGGTGTAGTTGGTCGTCGTCGCGGTAGCCTCTCCGTCCCACCATCCGCTGATGTTCAATACCGGGATATGTATCCTATTGAGATCCGACAGAAAATTTGACCGCCATTTCGACTCCCTATCGAGATCCAACATTTGCTGCCACATGGGGATTGACTGCCCAGTATACACTCGGTCAAGAGCTGACAATGGCAGCGAGGTAAGTACCGCATCGTTTAGATTCGGCTTAGAGAACTGTCCCTTGGGCCGGGGCAGGAAATTAAATGACCACGGCAACATCTCTAGTCGCAAAATCCCATGCTCGTATGGTGTGTCCAGCATGTGATCTGTTCCTGATACTTCCGGAAGTATGCACTTTAGTGCGGGATGGGCCTCGACGGCCGCCGCCCACTGCGTCTGACCGAGGTAGCTAAGTCCCATCATTCCGACTTTTCCGTTCGACCATCTCTGCTTACTCACCCAATCAACAGTGTCGTATCCGTCCTCACGTTCATTGATCCACGGTTCAAATTTTCCTTCGCTCCCGTCCGTACCACGGACCGCCTGGATCACAACGACATATCCCCTGGCAGCAAAATGGTCCACACCTTCGGGTGGAATGTCAGCCCCGCGTCCATAGGGACCGCGGATCAGAATTATGGGGAACTGCCCAGGGAGATCCGGGCGGTAGATATCGGCGAGTAGTCGCACTTTGTCGCGCATCGGAATCCAAACGTTTCGATCGATGCGAACGGTATATGTTGCTTGACTGAGCTCCGGATATGCGGCGACGGGGTCTTTGAGTAAACCGCGGAAGCGCTCGTCGCGCCGAACTGCATCCAGTTCATGACCCTCGAAGAGCAAAGCATCGCTCATCGGTCTCTTCGCACGTCGGCCTCGATCGAGCCACAGCAGCGCCTGATTTATATCACCGCGTTTGGCGGCCAACGACGCCAAGTAGTGATAAGTCTCAGGACCAAGAAAGCCCTGCTGCCAAAGTTGGTTGTATCTTTGGATCGCCGCCGGACCATCTGCCACTAATACCAGATCGATCGCCCCGCGAAGGTTTTCCGAACCCAGAGAACACTCCCCTCGGATTTCGACGGGGTCGAGGGTCCCCCTGCAAGTATCGATACCATTGGCACTATGAAGATCAAATGTCGGCCCGTTAGTTCGTCGCGCGGTCATGCTTAGCGTTTTTAATTGACCGGTTTTCAGCCACACGCCTAGAATTCTCGAATTCGAGGTTACTTCAAGCGAGATCGCAGATACTCGCTGACCCGGTAGGGTAAAACCGCCGATCCACATTCCTGGTGCAATGTTGGGAGAGGTTGCCGTCGTGGGTAGGCTGTTGTTAATTGAAACAGACGCAGCGACGCTGCTCATAGGCTTTTCTCGCATGACGAAGCCGTCAAGCGTTCGGCAGCCGATCAGCAGCGCGCAAATCGCGAATAGTAATGATTCTGCAGTTCGTAAAAATTTGTTCACGACCACTCTCCCCTTAAACAAAGCTTTTTTCGCCCCTTACTTCGACGGACGGTGAAGGCGTTTCTATGTTAAAAAACGGAGCGGTGGCTGTTAATGACAAATCACGCCAAAAACGGCTGTGTGGCAAGCGGAGAGAGTTAGCGAGCGTTAGCTGGCGTAGGGCAATTATGAATTACTCAGGATGTGTTTCACCGATTTACCGGTCCACGTTTTAAAGGCGCGTGAGAACGCGCTTGGCTCCGAAAATCCCAGAAGATAACTTATTTCGACAGCACTGAGGCCGTCGGAGAGGCAATGCAGAGCATTTTCACATCTGACCTGATCGAGTATAGCTTGGTAAGACGTACCGCAAGCATTAAGTTTTCGCTGTAAATCTCTCGTGCTCATCCCGAGTTCTCGAGACGTCGTTTGCACCCCGGTCCGGTCGCTGCCGACAAATGCCGTCAGTACGGCGCGGACATCATCTACGACCTTGGCACCGCGATAAGAACCGTTCAACAGGCCATCGGCATACCATTTTAGTCTCTCCGCAAGTGCGGCGTCGGTTCGGAGGAGCGGCATCGATAGCAGTTGTTCGTCAAAGTAAAGAGCGTCCAGGCGTCGCAGAAAGCGTATTTCCGCTCCAAAGTATTTTTCGTCCGCTAAACTACGGTCGTTTGAGCTGTGTGCAAAATCGACATGCAATGGCCTTAGCGATTGACATCCCGTCATTTCCTGAAACCGTCGCACGAAAACGGCAAATGTAAATTCTGTCGCTCGTTTAACAAGCCCGGGCGGCGTATTCGGTGGGTACTTCAATTCGAGAGCTACGCTATTCTTTTCGCGACGCGCTGATAGAATCGCTCCACTATTGATCAGGGGATAAAATTCCCCGAGCGCCGAGAAAACGTCTCCGAGAGTCGGCAGAACGGACAATAGGTAGTCAAGAACGCCAAATGCTCCAGGCGGCAAGGCGGCAGCGGTGGCAAAACCGATGCCGTCCCCGGAGATTTCATAAACATCGTGCCAGATTTTATGTACCGTGGCGACGTCAAGTCGGGCATAAGGTACAAGCAAGTCCGAGCAATTTTCCACTTCGGCGATGACAGAGTGCGCATCAAATCCGTGCAACTGAAACACGTTAAGGAGTGTTCGTGTGCTCGTGTTGACAACTGTAGTTGCTGGCTTCACCACGTTAACACCACAGAAACCCCGCCAAGCGAACTCTTGTGTCACAAAGCACGACGAAATATTCCATGAGTTTTCTATACGCTGCCGTGCTTGTTGCGGTCATACTCTTAAGGACCCGCAATAAATGATTTGCTGATCCTGAGCAAAAATCCAGTTGGCAAGCGCGCCTCAACATCGTAAAGCATAACCTTCCCGAGGGAACAGCTATCGCGCGACTTGCTATCAGAAAATCAAAACGCCTCCTCCATCGACTAGTCGTCTGAATGGCATTCCTGAGGTCGGGGTTCGATCCCCCTCGTCTCCACCAATGTTTTCAACGTTTACGGCAAGCTCTCGGCTTGCCGGTTTGTTTTGTTGCCATGTTTTACCAAAAGGGTAAGAAACCTCAATCGTATTTTCGGACCACATAGTCGCCCTTGCGTTTTCCAGGTTCGATTTTCCACCCTGTATTCAATTCTAACTTCCACCCGTCGCCTTCGAATGGTAAGGAGTTTGGGTTCGCTGGGGCCGATACGTAGACGTTTGCTGCGCGATTGTCTCTTCGGTCCATCAAAGCGCCCTCGGTAACAGTCAAAACACCCCAAATGTCGGACACTTTCATCGTCGGATAGACTGTACCGAGATCCCCCAGCGGCTGTAAGTTGTTTGGATCAAACGAATAATTCACATCAACTGAAAGCGGGACTACCAATACCGGTCCGTCCACGAGTTTCGCTCGATATTTCTTTAGTGCCGATTGACGAGCGTTATCCCGAGCCGTTTCGGTAACCCACAAACTGTCGCCGTCGTAGGCAACCGCCCGGGCCCGGACATCGGCCTCCGTCGGGCGCGGCATCTTTGGCCACAAGGTCCGTGGGATAAGGCTCGATAGGTCGTCTTCCTTGTTAAGGTGGATCCGCCAACCGGGCTTTAGCTGATCAAGCAGGAATCCATATGCGGCGCCCGTGTCGTAAGCGAACGAGCGTACGAATGTGTTTCGATTCGGTGCCTGATCCAGACGAGAAGCAATGTATCCCGGCAGCTCTGACATTGTTCGACCGCTTAAACGGACACCGGTATACTCGGCCAGCCCCTCGTTCATTTCAAGCTGTCGCTCTTCCGCGTTGGACAAGGGAAATAGTTCGTGCCGGCGAAAGCGAAACACCAACGCGTCGGTGATCGAATTATTTCGTTGTGCGCCTTGATGAGTAACGGCTTCGCGCAGCGCTAGCCACTCAAGCTGCAAAAGAACGCGACCTTCCAGAGAGTCGAGATGATCGTTCGCCGGATTTGAAGCCGGTAGTTTCAACTGGTCTTGTATGCGATGAAATAACTCGTGGGCCATTAGGCGCAGGCGGGCGTATTTGTTGGTGGGGAGCGGCCATTGCACCGTTGTCCATTTCGTCCCGGCCCAGTCCACTGCTGTATTGGCCGTGGTCCGATCTTCTGGCCAGCGGCCAACATAAACCTCCCCGGTCTTAACTAGCAAACCTTCCCGGTCGGCCCGGTTCGCGACCATCAACCGCGTATCCGGGTCGATGAATATCATTGGCCCGCACAGCGAGGTCCCCCAGAGACGGCCGGCATCGAGACGACACATCTTGTCAGCTTCCTGAAAATATTTCTGCGCAAGAACGTTATCGATCGATGGAGCCTGTGCTTGGACTTTGATTGTCGGGTCGAACAGCCAGACAAGCACAACGCCAGTAAATAGTAATAGACACAATAACCGCATGATGTTCTCCTTTCGAAAAAATATCTAGGCTACTTCTCACCTTCGGCCAAGGCGACTTTGATTAGCAATTGATACTTCTTGCCCGCGCTGAACAAGCTGTCACCCAGGTTGTAGGCCAAAGGCGAGTCAAGATCGGCAATGCCTACCCCCTTCGAGATCGTCGATTCAGCGTCTGGCCGGTTTGAATGATGCAGATCGAAATCGAGTTCAATCTCACCAGAGGAAGGTGCGCGGGCGTAATTGCTCAGTGTAAGTTCAAGATCAAGGTCTGACATGTTTGGTTCCGATCCCGTGACAGGCTTGATCCGAATCGTCTGCGACTCTTCTATCAACAACTCCGACGTGCCCCTAGCTACTTCGTTGCCATCTTCCAGCAAGGTAGTTTGAACGTTGAATCGGTGCGGTGTTTTGGACGCGTGGACACTAACGACACCTTTAGGTCCAACATCGGGGATCCTTATTGTCAGGGGCTGATCTTCTCCTGGTTGAATTTCGGTGGACGCGTCGCTCCAGCTCGGTATGATCTCCACCTTCAGTCGCTGTTCCCCAGCACTGCGGCCAAAGGGGAATAGCACCACAGCCTCGTCAAAATTCACATTCAAACTCTGTGACACGTTATCCTCTTCGAATAAGGGAAGATTTCTTTCGGAATATCCGTAAAGGCGGCGCGTGTTTAACCGGGAACGAACCTTGAGTGTGTCCGGGCCGACGAGGTCCGTCAGAAAGTGGGCCTTCATCTTAAAATCCCGGCCGTCGAGATTGACATCAAAGTCCGTTCCGGGAGGGCCCTCCACAAATGCCAACGAAACTTGTTTGCGAGCGGCCTGGTCCTCCTCGATGGTGGCGATGCGAAAGACTATCCGCTTGCCGGGAAGCGGGCTGGCCGATGGGTGAGGTGAATAGAGTCGATCACCGAAGAAAAGCAGCGGGATGAAAAGCGCAGGCAGAAGGAATTTTCTTTTTTTCATTTCACTGTCCTTGTGAGATCTCTGCCTTTTTCACTATTGCGATCGTTGCCCGTTCACCGTGGTCGAATCTAGAGAGGTCGAACGTGTCTTCAGTTCCCGCTTTATCCGCTGCTGCGATCCTGGCGGGATGGAGACTAGTTGGTTGCGGCCCGCGGAAACCGATCCAAAGCGCGAGGACAATGATCGCCACCAAAGTAGTTGCCACAAGCGGAAATGGGACCGCAATTCTTCGTTTCCAAAATGGCTGAGTCGGAGAAACTGCCTTGGTTAGAAGTCGCTGTTTCGCGAATGGATGGTAGGGAGAATAGTGAGATCTCAGCCCACGTTGAAGACGCAGAAAATCATCATGCGCCTGTTGACAACGTTCACAGGTATCAAGATGTATTAGCGTCGCCGCTGCGTCTTCCGGCGACAACTCGCGATCAATGAGTTGCGAAATCTCTTGGGTGAAACTGCATTCCATTCAAAAACCTCCCGTTTTAAGTTGGGTCTACCACTGCTTTCCACTTAGTCCGCATTGCGCAACGGGCGCGAAAGATGTCCGTTTTGACCTTGCTCTCGGAGACTCCCAAAATACCGGCAATTTCTCGATACCTCATCTCTCCCTGCTCTCGCAGCAAGAGACTGGCCCGCTGATCTTCCGGTAGCGTTTGCAGTAGGCGAAGCAGTTTCTTCCGCTGCTCACGCTGCTCAAGGTCTGTCGCCTGATCCGTCTCTTTTTGCGGGACCATATCCGCGATTCTTTTCCACAGCCGTTGTGGTGTCTTTCTTTTGTGAAGCTCGTTCATTGCGAGATTTCGCGCCACACGGTAGAGCCAGAATCGGGCCTCGTGACGCGGCGGTGCCGCTGCGCCCAGTTTATACAGCCGCAAAAAAGTCTCTTGAGCGATGTCTTGGGCCATGTTGTGCCGGCCCAACATACACTCAAGGAACCTGCACACCCCGGGATAGACTTCATCAAAGAGTTCTGAAAACTCATCGTCGTTCCGAGTCATAGACGTCTGAAATGAAAACAAATGACAAGAGAAAAAGTTTCAGAAAACTAAAAAAGAAGTGCAACACAACGAAGAGGTGTCGATCGCAGCCGAATGAAAGTGAACCAGGTCAAAAGAGAAGCACCATTATTCCGGACCACCGAGTCTAATAATGCCAAAAAAGGAAAGGGTGTCAGCAAATGAGTTTTGCTTTGGGAAACGCATTATTTGTAACAATGGTCTTACCCTCGTCTCCACCAACCGATCAGATAGACACTCGGGTGCCTTTTTTCTTTCTCTGTAGCCTGCATTACCGAGACCCTTTTGAGCCCGATCTACCCTTTCCTCACACAAACCGGGAGTATAGCCGTGGGTTCAATACAAGTTATAAAGCGTGCCGAGATCGAGGCAGGAATACCAGACGTCAAGCCTGACTCCGAGAAAGTACAAGTAGACATCGAGAGTGAAGTTCGCAGCTGGGTCGAGATCCATCGCAAAACGGCTCCACCTGAGCCGACGTTCGAGCGGCTCTTTTCTGCCCGTCGCCGTCAGCTATCGCGGGCTCGCAGCATCATTTGATCTCAAATCGAAAACAACCGCTCTTCGATCGGATCGAGGCCCGTCGCGTTGTAGATAAGGGACGTCGACGGAACTGGTGGCGACGCAAAGGCGGGGTAAAGAGCGGTTTCATCTACATCGACAAGAAAGGGAAGCCCATTAAGAGAAGCGAAGATCTTGAACGCATTCGCGCGCTCGTGATCCCACCGGCGTGGAAGTACGTGAGGATCTGTCCGGCCGCGGGCGGCAAGCTTCAGGCGGTAGGTGCCGATGTCGCGGGACGCGTTCAATACATCTATCATCACGAGTTCGCAGAGGCGCGACAGAGAAAGAAGTTCTCAAAGATCGAAAGTTTTGGTCGCGAGCTTTCTAAGCTTCGCAAGGTTACAAACGAGCACTTGGCGCTTGAGGGCTTCCCCAAAGAGAAGGTGCTCGCTATCATGATCCGCCTCGTTAACTCGCTTTACATGCGCGTCGGTAGCGAGCACAGTGCGAGAGAGTTCCATACTTACGGCATTACGACGCTGCAGAATCGACACTTCTCGGTAAAGGGTAAGACACTCGTCTTCGACTTTGTCGGCAAGGGTTACATCAAACATCGAAAGGTCCTTGTCGATGCCGAGCTTGCGGCGGTGATGAAGGAGCTCGCCGCACTCGGTTCGAGCAGAAAACTATTCCATTTCATCGATGAGAACGAGAAGGCACGAGCAATTAAGCCCAGCGATCTCAATAATTACCTAAAGTCGGTGACGGCGCCGGAGTATTCGATCAAAGATTTTCGCACATGGGGTGCTACGCTGCTGGCGGCGGTAGAGTTGGCTGAGATCGGTGCGGTCGACGATGAAAAAGTCGCGGCGAAAAATATGGTCCGCGCAGTCCGATATGTTGCTGAACAGCTTGGCAATACACCGGCGGTTTGCCGGGCATCATATATCCATCCGACGGTGCTCAAGGCCTATCTCAAAGGGGTAACTCTCGCGGAGTTTCGGCCGCGAAAACAACGGCGCGTGAAACGCACACAGGATCTGGAGCCTGAGGAGAAAGCGCTGCTGAACATGTTCGAGGATCGCCGCTAGTCTTTCGCGCCTTTCTTAAATAGAGCCCTTGTCTCAGCGAGGGCATTCTTGAAAGCATCAGGATCGGCTTGCGGACGGCAGGCGACACCGCGGTCGTCGATAAATGCATCAACGCGGGGCTTGCCGTGGCCTATGTAGACATCGATAAAAGGAAACTTGTGCTTCTCGAGCCAATCGATGACCTTGATCCGGACCTGGCCGGGCGATAACCCGCCAGCCTCCTCACGAGCACCGGGGTCGTCTGAGCAGCGGCTAGTGAACACGACGATATCCGCGATCTCCGCCAGCTTCTTGCAGAAGGCGAGAGCACCGGGCAGCGGTTTGCCGAAATGATCGGGCCCCTGCCAACCGTCGTACGCGGCGAGCACGCCGTCGAGATCGACGCAAACACGGCGGCGTTTAGGTGCGACCTTTTTCCTTTTTGCAGCGGGCCTTTTCTTTGCCGTCGAGGTAGTCTCGAGCTCAGGCCGCTTTGCCTTTAGCTTTGGCAGCTTTGCGGGCCGTGTAGCGAGCATTGTCTCGATCGCCTCGCCGCCCTCGAGCCATTCATTCTCACCGGCGAGATCGAAATTCCTGACGCGTGTATAGTAGTGCCGCCGAGGATGACGCCCGGGCAGGCGCAGCGTGTACGGGAGGTCGTCTTTCTTCACCTCGCGCTTGGGCGGGAATATCTCTGGCTTTCGCGGCAGGTCAAGCGCCTCCCAATCCGAGCGAAGCTGATCGGCGTAATCGTACGTATCCTTAAGCGGATACTCTTTGTCGAGCAGGCACCAGAGATGATAGCCGCCAACGCCATTCGAATCGAACACCATCGGGTCAAATCCATCGGCCCGTACCCGATCGGCCCAGACCATCGCCGCGTTGAAATTCGCCTCGGCGACCTCGTCGGCGTTCATGATGCCCTCGTCGTGAAGATCTATGTCCACGGCAAACCATTTGCATGTCGAATGATCCGAGATCGAGTGCAGTCCGATAATGTGATTGGGCTCGAGGCCTGTGAAGTGCCGCTTCAACTTGTCGAAGGTGACCATGATCGCTCCCTTCTTTCTCAACTCCACGATCGGCAGCATCACGACGCCGATCTCGCCGCCGCGTTTTACGGTGTACTGACTCCAGACGTCGCGTCGGTTCGCGAGCCTCTCAAGAGCCCACTCGGCAAGTTCGGTCGAGTAACTTCGCCACTCCTCCGCGATCCAAAGAAGGTGCTTGTTATCGAAGAACTCTGCGTACGGAGCGGTCTTTGGCATCGCTGCTTAAGAGGCTTTTTCCCAGCCGCCGATGAAGTTTGCCTTGGCCATTTCGTCGAATAGGCGCCGCGCCCCACGCTCGTTGTTGGAAACCTTGACCTCGCGTTGGAGCGGCTCTTTGCGGTTAGGGCTAAAGTCCGTGAGGTAGATCACATAGCCGGGGTAGTCGATCGAGGTGTCCTTGTTGGTCTTCCAGAGCAGAAGCTTGCGGACCATGAGGTTTTCCTTCATTACCTTGCTGTATACGACGCGTTCGAGAAGCTCACTGGGATTTTGATTGGTCTCTTCAGCTGGCTTCTCCGGATTGGAGACCTCGGCCAGATCGGTGATCTGGTGAATTGACGTGTCCTCGTAACTCGCCTCTTTGTCGTCGCGGATGCGGACGAACTGCGGCGAGATCACGCTAACTAGCGGCATGCGCGAGAGAGCTTCGTACTTCTTGCCGGTCCATTTAAGGACCATGCGATTGACGGGGCCGCCGCGGGCGCGCTCAGCGATGAGATCGAGGCAGTTGATCTCGATGACAGGCCCAGGCTTGATCATCTCGTAGGCGACGTAATCGTTATTGACGGCGACATATTCCGACGGCACAACGGTTTTTTTGAAGTCCCTTAAAAGCTCCTTCCGCTGCTGTTCGGTAAAGCCGCCACCGACCCTGGTCAATTCCTGATAAGTGCCGTCCTTTCTAACGATGGCCACGAGCAGATCGTGAAGCATCTCCTTGCGGCCCTCCGTTCCCTCCGAAAAACCGATCACGGCACAATCGAGCGTGTGCCGCAGCTTGATCTTGAAGGTGCCGACCTTGTCGTTACGGACGACAAGCCCCTCGGCCCCCTCGCCAACGACCCAGTCGGTAAAGGCTTCCAGGATGTCGTCGATCTTACTGGTCTCGCGGTGTTCGACGGGATGAACGCGCTTTCCCTTACCAAACCATTTGTCGGTGAGCTTGAAAACATCCGTGACGGAAGTGACGGCCTTGCCGCCATTGTCCATTACGTCGAAGACCGCGAGCCCAACACGATCCAATTCAGCTTTCGAAGAAGGATTGCGAAGGATACCGACGATCTGCTGTACCGGATGACCGCCGGTAGCCCCCTCTTTGACGTAGTACTCGACCCCGCACATACAGGATGCGACCTTTGCTTTTTTTAGCAGATCGGCGGCCTCGTCGAGACAAGGGATCCCCGTTCGGACCGTGCCGTTGGGGTTGATGGTGAGGATGTTCTTGCCGTCCCAGACAAGGAATCCGAACTCGCCATCGTACTTTTTGGTGACGTAGTAGCCCGACGCTTTCGGTATGCGCGAGATATCAGAGGACGAGACGGCGCGCGTCGCGCCGCTAACGCGGCGTTTGTACTCCTGGGTGCGAGGCCAGAGGGTCGCGTCCGCGAGATCCACCGACTTACCGATGCAGTAGTCGAACTTACACTTCAGTTTTTTCTTATCGAGGCTAGCGTTTGGCAACTTCTGCGTCCTCCGGCCGCTTTAGCTCGAGGTTGGACATATGCAGGATCAGGCAGTAGCTCTTGCCCTTTACACGTCCCTCGAGGAATGCGTTGTACGGCTTGCCCCCGCGATTCATCACGATCGGCTCATTGCCTTTCTCGCCTCCACGGAGCAGCATGAACGATCCTTTCTCGTGGAGCTGCTTGGCCATGTCGTAGAGAAAGTCGAAGGTAAGACCGTTGATGTGCAGGATCTGCTTCTTGTTCGTAAAGACGAATTTTGCGAGGGCCTCCTCTTTCTTGATGTACTTGCCTGTCCAGCGCACGGGCGTACCCTCAAGATTGATATTTTGCGGCAGCTTGACGCGCGGACGGCGTTCGCGAACGGTGCCGTCGGGCTTTTTGATCACCTCGAATTCCTCGACCAGCCGGACGATGCCCTTTTTTGAAACGTAGACACGTGAAGTGTCGGCGAGAAACATGCCATACGTTTCCATGTCGATCTCCGGGTCGCCGTCTATCAGCTTTTTGCCGAAAGTCTTTAGCTGCTTTTCATTTTTTACAAGCGTCGAGAGGTCGTGCTCGATGTCGGATCTGAGGACGCGGCGAGTCATCGTTTCTTTCTTCTTTTTATCGACGTAAAAGATGTCGCGGTTGTCCACCAGCGTTTCGAAAGCGACCACCGCATCACGGCCTTTATCGTTGCTCAGATTTATCGGCATATTACATCAGGTCAAAACTGATCTCGTCGCCCGAGATCTCCTCTTCCTCGCCGGCGTCGAGCACGCCCTGTTGCTTGAGTGTCAGATATTCGACCTCGCCCTCCTTGCCGGTGATCATGTACGTTTCCTCGCTTCCACCGCCGACAACGAACGCGGTGTCGAAAAGCGGCCCGTCGCGATACGCGAAAGGAAACGTGTACACGCGATCGTCACCAAGCTGGTCGGCAAGGAATTTCTTATCCTCACCTTCCGCAGGTTCGAGCAAATAGACAGCCTTGACCACGAGGTCGAAGTACTGCTCCATCTTCGCTTTTTTGAGGACGTTGGTGTGGTTGAATGATGACTCGATCGTGTCGATGACCTTGCCGTTGAGATCGACGGGCATCAGATCGGTGCGGTCGAGCGACTCGCCCTTTTCATCGAGGATCTCCAGGCCCGTGCCGCCCTTGTCGATCAGCGTCTTACCATCGGCGGCCAGGACCTTGAGCGTAGCCGGATTTTTCTTCTCATCGAAAGCCTCGATCTCCACAGAGCCGTAAAGCTTCTCACGAGTGACGCGAATGAGATTGACGTCAAACTCCCGACCGTCGAGTGATAGTGTCAGCGCTTTTGGCATGAGTTAGATAATGTACCTAAATCATAGCAAGGATTGCGTCTGCGGTACTACAATCCGCTCTTTCGACGGGTGCGTCAGCTGTGCTCTACCTCGGCCCAGATACGATGACCGTGCATTTCTTGGAGGAAGAGCGCTCCGATCAAAAACGTCACCCCCGCAATGACCATAGGGTAATAAAGGCCGGCATAGATATTCCCTGTCTCGGCTACAATGCTCAACCCGATCACGGGAAGCAAACCCCCGAAAACGCCGTTACCGATATGGTACGGCAGCGACAACGCGGTGTAACGGATCTTTGCCGGAAAGGCTTCAACAAGATATGCAGCGATCGGTCCGTACACCATCGTGACCCAAAGGACCTGAATGAATACGAGTAGGATGAGATACCAGACGTTGGGTTTTGAAATAAGATCACTGAATGACGTGTATATCAAAACTTTTGTTGCGGGCTCATCCGCGTGGTCGGGCCTTTGAACTATCGGCGTCAATACGATCGCACCTGTTGCGGGATTTGTTTGCGATGTTACGGTCCCGACGTAAGACCCGGCGGCGTTTTGCATCGCCTTATAGATCGGCAGATAGCTCAGCATTGCAAACAGCAAACCCGCCATGACGATCCACTTTCGCCCGATGCGATCCGACAGCCATCCAAAGAATACAAAGAATGGCATTCCCATCAGCAGGGCGATCGCGACTATGTAGTTGGCAGATGTAGGGTTTACATTTAGGATCGACTGCAGATAAAACAACGCGTAAAACTGGCCCGTGTACCACACGACGCCCTGACCGGCGGTCGCGCCAAAGAGGGAGATCAGCACGCGTTTAAGGTTTTCCCACTTTGTGAACGCCTCCACCAACGGGTTCGCCGACGTTTGTCCGCTCGACTTTACGTGCTGGAAGATCGGCGACTCCTTCATCCTGAGTCGGATGTAGAGCGATATCGCTACGAGGAATATCGAGACGAGAAACGGTATGCGCCAACCGCCAAGGCCCGCGGCCTTGCCGCCAAACTGATCGGCCGGCATCGTGTTCTGCACGATCAGAATGACCGCGAGTGAGAGAAACAGTCCGAGCGTCGCCGTGATCTGGATGAACGAGGTGTAGAATCCGCGCTTGTTGTCCGGTACATGCTCAGCGACATAGACCGCCGCACCGCCGTATTCACCCCCGAGTGCAAGGCCCTGGAACACGCGTATCAAAAGCAAGATGACCGGCGCCGCGATCCCGATCTGCGAGTAAGTCGGCAGAAATCCGATCAGGGCGGTGGCGCCGCCCATGATCAAAAGCGTTACGAGAAACGCATATTTGCGGCCCACCACATCGCCGATGCGGCCAAAGAACAGTGCACCGAACGGACGCACGATAAACCCGACGGCAAATGTCGCCAGATATGCGATGTAGGCAAATGTTTGATTCTCAGGTGGATAGAAGAGCGGAGCGATCGTGGTGGCAAGGCTGCCAAAGATATAAAAGTCGTACCACTCGATCATTGTCCCGACCGCCGAGGCAGCGATCACCTGCCAGATCTTGGCTGTTGGGATCTCTTCGGGTTTCATGGACGATCGATCTTTGACTAACTTGCTCTGGCTTCTTTAACTATTTGGACGAATTGGCGCGCCCTTTCGGTGACAACCTCGGCCTTGCCTGCGCGAATGGCCTTTACGTCGACGAGATCTGTGCCGACGCCGAGGGCGGACGCACCTGCCTTGATAAAGTCCGCAGCTGTCGTAAGGGAAACCCCGCCAGTCGGGATCATCTTGATGTTAGGGAGCGGACCCTTGAGATTTTTGATGTAGCTAGCTCCGCCGACCGACCCGCAAGGGAAGACCTTGACGAGATCGGCTCCGGCATTCCATGCGGTCACGACCTCGGTTGGAGAGAGAGCGCCGGGCATGATCGGCACGTCGAGCTTTTTGCAAAGGGCTATCGTGTCGAGATTTAGCGCCGGGCTCACGATGAAACGCGCACCCGCGTCGATACAAGCCTGCGCCGTTTCCGGATCGAGTACGGTGCCCGCACCGACGAGGGCTTCGTCACCATATTTGGCCGAGACTTCGCGGATGACCTCGACCGCACCGGGCACGGTCATTGTGATCTCGAGCACATCGATGCCGCCGGCACGGATCGCGTCGATCGCTCGCATCGCCTCTTCAGCCGACGATGCACGGACGACGGGGATGATGCCGATATCTAGAATTCTCTCGATGATTTCGTTCTTATTCATTTCAAAACCGAACCACGAAAGGGCACAAAAGGACACTAATGAGAGATACTCTAATTTTGCGTATTTCGTGTATTTTCGCGGTTGATTCCTATCTTGCTACTCGGGCACCGCCGCCTTTCATTACACGCAGAACGTCGTTCAGACCGACAGTTGTCGTATCGCCAGGTGTCGTCATTGCGAGCGCCCCGTGCGCGGCCCCGCAGTTAACGGCCCATTCGGGTGATTCGCCGGTTAGAAACCCATAGATCAATCCCGAGGCGAACGAATCGCCACCGCCAACGCGGTCGAAAATGTTGAGATCCGGCCGCATCGTCGCCTGATAAAGCTTGTCGCCTGTGAAGCACACGGCGCCCCAATCATTGATCGACGCCGTCTTTGCATTTCTTAGTGTCGTTGCCGCGACCGCAAAATTCGGAAAATCGGCGACCGCCTTTCGGATCATTTTTTCGAACTTGTCAACGTCGAGCTTCGAATGATGCTCGTCTTGCCCCTCGACCTCAAAACCGAGACACGCGGTGAAATCCTCTTCATTCCCGATCATTACATCGACATACTGCGCAAGATCGCGGTTGACCTCCTGCGCGCGCTCCTGGCCGCCGATCGCACGCCAAAGCGAATCACGATAGTTTAGGTCGTACGAGATGATCGTGCCGTGCTTTTTGGCTGTCTGCATCGCCTCCTTTGCGACAGCGGGCGTTGACCCGGACAAAGCGCAAAAGATACCGCCCGTATGGAACCAACGAGCACCTTCGTCGCCAAAGATCTTTTCCCAATCGATGTCACCGGGTTGGAGCTGCGACACGGCGGTGTGCCCGCGATCGGAGCATCCCAATGCGGCTCGCACGCCAAAACCGCGCTCGGTGAAGTTCATGCCGTTACGTACATCGCGGCCGACGCCGTCGTATTTCACCCATTTCACGTGCGATTGGTCGACACCACCCTGATAGATCAGGTCTTGCACAAGCCGGCCGACCGGATTGTCGGCAAAGGCCGTGACGACCGCTGCATCGAGGCCGAAGCAACGCTTTAAGCCGCGTGCGACGTTATATTCACCGCCGCCTTCCCAGACGTCGAATGTGCGAGTCGTGTGAATACGCTTGTCGCCCGGGTCGAGCCGAAGCATCACTTCGCCAAGAGAGACGATGTCCCAACGGCAGTTTTCTTTTGACTTGATATTTAGCACTTTGTTTTCAAGTTCTTTGCGGCGTTGCCACTTACTGCGGACAAGAGTGTCCGCGTTCCACTACCTTCCCATCCAGCCCCCGTCGACAACGAGAATGTGGCCATTTACATAGTCGCTCGCTGCTGAGGAAAGAAAAACGGCTGATCCCACGAGGTCTTCGGTGCGGCCCCAGCGGCCGGCGGGGATTCGTTCCATTATTTGTCGGTTACGCGTTTCGTCGGCTCTAAGAGCATCGGTATTCTTGGTCTCGATGTAGCCCGGGGCGATCGCGTTGACCGTAATACCGGACTTCGCCCACTCATTCGCGAGAGCTTTTGTCAGACCTGCGACCCCGGATTTCGAAGCGGTGTAGGCCGGAACCGTGATACCTCCCTGAAACGAGAGCAGCGATGCGATGTTCACGATCTTTCCGGAACCGCGCTCTACCATCGTCCTGCCGACGGCGCGCGACACGCGAAAAATGCTTGACAGGTTGACCTCGATAACGGCATCCCAATCTTCGTCGGAGTATTCGATGGCCGGATTTCGGCGGATCGTCCCGGCGTTGTTTATCAGAATGTCCACTTTGCCGAGTGCAGCGATCGCCGCGTCAGCAACCTGTTGCGGCGCGGAGGACTCCGCCATATCGCCATTCACCTCTATCGCCCGCCGGCCGGACCTCTCGATCGCTTGGATTGTTTCGGCGGCTCCGCCGGATGTGCGGCAGTGACACGCGACGTCTGCTCCGGCTTCGGCGAGTCCGACCGCTATCGCCTGACCGATCCCACTCGAAGCGCCCGTGACGAGCGCACTTTTCCCCAAGAGATTAAAGGAATCCAGGATCATCGCCTTTCAAACAAGATACACGGGATGATCGGCTTCAGCAAAGCAAACCACTTTCTCCGCACTTCGTCTTGTCTATTTCTGAGAAGCTTCGAGGCCCGATCCGCCTTGCGCGTATTCAGGCTGCACGTTAACGACGCCAAACTGCCTATCGTCGCCCTCGCGATTTGCGGCCATCATCCACAGGAAGTTGATCGAGCCGCCCGGCGCCGACACATTCGGATGATAGCCCTGAGGCATCAGGACGACATCGCCTTCATGAACGACTTGAACAAGCTCGGGCTCTGCAGCATTCGTATAAACGAACTGCACTCCCCACGAAGGCGCCGGCATATCGATGTAAAGATAGGCTTCCTCGAGCATATTCTGATGCTCATGCGGAGGCCACGACGTCCAGTTGCCCTCGGTCGAGAATGTGACGCCTGCCATGATGCGGCCTGCCTCGACATTTTTGCCAAGGAGAATATTGAGATCGCGTTCGACAGGCGGCTTGCCCGCGGTGAAGTGCAGCGAGTCGTCTTTCCTAACGTCGCTAAACGCAACGAACTGAATGGGATAGCGTTTTTCCACGGGTGATGAGATCTCCGCAAGGTCGAATGCGCCGTCACTTGCCACGATGATCTTCGAATCCCTCGGTACGTAAAGCGCGTCATACCGGCCAAGACGAAAAGTTTGTCCGTCGGTCGTCACGTGACCCGATCCATTAAGACAGACCAGGCCAGTTTCGTGAGCGCCGTTGTCGAAGTCGATCGGCGCATCGCTAGCCTCGAGAATGATCCTTCCATAAAAGAGGTTTCGCGACGCGGTATTGCCCGGCTCGACGGCAACGGTGCGGCCCTTGTAAAGATGCGTGCCTTTGACGACACAGGTAGACGGATCGATATTCTCGAGTTTTATCCGAGGCTGCATAACGAAATTATTTTAGAGCGAAACGGTCTGCTCTGCCCAGAACTGGAACTCGCGATGTTTTAGGATCTCAGCTTTAGCTTGAATGTCACCGCTTGCAACATGCCGAAGATGTTCAAAGAGACGGGTCCCCACATCCGCGATGCTCTCTGTCCCGTCGATCACGTTGCCGGCAGAGATATCGATATCCTGCGACATGCGCTCGAAAACACGATTATTCGACGCGAGCTTTACCACGGGAGCGATCGCGTTGCCAATGGTCGTTCCGTTACCTGTAGTAAAAACCACGATAGTGGCGCCGGCTGCGACCAGGCCGGGGGTCGATTCCTGGTCGTAGCCGGGGCCTTGCATCAGATTTATGCCTCTTAGAGTCGGCGTCTCGGCATACTCGATGCAGTCTTCTATTCGCGTCGTTCCGGCCTTAACGATCGCGCCGAGAGACTTGATGGTGATGTTCAAAAGGCCGCCGGCCTTATTGCCGGTGCTGGGATTCTGGCCTAGGACACCTCCAAATTTCGACGCATAGTCCTTGTACCAATCGACCATTTGATAGATCTTGCGGCCGACGTCCGCATCTTTAGCACGATTCGCAAGGATGTGTTCTGCTCCGCAGAATTCGGGTACCTCCGTGAGCAACACCGTACCGCCACTGCGTACCAGAAGGTCCGAACAGAAGCCCAGTGACGGGTTTGCCGAGATCCCCGAGAAGCCATCCGACGAGCCGCACTTAACGCCCAGCACCAACTCGCTGACGGGGAACTCCTCACGTTCGCATTTATTTACCTCAGGAAGTATTTCCTCGACGTGCTTCAGGCCAAGCTCGATCGCAGCCTGTGTCCCGCCGACATCCTGAATGCCGATCTTAAAGACAGGCTTTTCGATCGGCTTATCGCGCTTTGTGAGGTATTTTTCGACAAAGGAAAGGTTCGTTTTTTCACAGCCGAGGTCAATGAGAACGACGCCGCCTACATTCGGATGGTCGGCGTAATTCGACAGAGTGCGCATCATCACGTCGAGCGTCGATCCGTCCTGACAGCCACAGCCTTTGTTGTGCGGGATCGCGACGACGCCGTCAACATTCGGGTATTTATCGCGGCTATAGAGCATGAACTCAGCCATCATCGAGATCTGCGTTGCCTCGTGGCTAGCGCACATCGACGTTGGCACGATCAGGATGTAGTTGCGAGTGCCTACGCGACCGTCTGCGCGTCTAAATCCCTGGAACGTTGCGAGATCGTCCTTGTCGAAATACTCCGGCGCAGGTGTATGAAGCTCCTTGGGCAACTCACGCACTACCGGCACGTCGTCCGTCATGTTGTCATGCGTGATCCACTCGCCCTTTGCGATGCCTAGGCTTGTCCCGATCGGCTGACCATACTGCCTCACGAATTCGCCACTAGGAATGTCCTGCGTCGCGAAGCGATGGCCCGAAGGGATCTCACTCCGCAACGTCACGGTTTCGCCGCCCGTTAATTCGACAATGAGGTCCTTTGTCGTCGTGTTCTTGACGACGGCAACATTGTCCGCCGGGTTGACGACGATGGCGTAATCGCTAATGGCAGCAGCCTTTTCTGTAGCGGTGTCAGGCATTATTCGTCTCAAGAAGATCGGGAAGTACGTACGACCGGACGTCCGGATGAAGCCTCACTAGCAGGCCGGGGTTTTCATCGACTTGCCGCTGCAGCTCTTCGGCGTCGGTTGAAAGCACGGTATCGATCAGTCGATCAAAGCTCGCGCGCTTTGCCGGTGCGGTCGAGGCATCGACGATCGACTGCACGATGCGCTTTGCGCCGAGGATCGCCGCGGGACCAAGCGTGAGGATCGATGTAGCCTTGCGGCACTCAGCCTCCTCGCTCTCTGAAACTCCGCTGCCACCGATCTTGAACTTCGAAATATGATGTTCGAGGATGCTCGAGCTGATCGGGATCACACCGGCAAAATCATTGAAGCGAGCTCCGCATCCGGGCTTGATGTAACAAAGATGCGATGCGGCTTCAGCCTCGGGGCCGAGGCCCAGAAAAAAGATATCGATACCGCCGAGCGAGTTAATGTGCTCTAAATAATTCGTCAGTTCGCTTTCAAGATCGTCCGACTCCGTATTCATCGGCATAAAGTTTTTGACCTTCGCAAAGAAGTCGTTTCCGAGCAGTCGCTCAAAGTCGCGCACAAAGCTCAACGAGCTTTTCATAGGTAGCGGTGCGAGAGCGTCTTGCGTGATCACATTCAGTCGCGCCAAGAGTGGATCGATCTGGTCCCCCTTCGCGAGTTCCGCAATATGCCGATACATCGCCTGACCGCCGCGGCCGCCGAGAAGCACGATAGTTATGTCGCCAACCTTCTCATTTGCATAACGGCACAACTCTTCGAACATGGCGAGGCCGACCGCATCTTCGTTGTCGAGAATGGTATAACCAAAGGGTCGAGAGGGGGTCTCGGGAAAAGAGCCTGTACCCGCGAGCCGCAGCCACAAATTGCTTCCTGCGACCCTGCGGTCTACTATCTTTTGCGCGGTTGAGATCACTTTGAATTATTAAGGATATCATTATAATTGGTTAAACCAATTAATTGCAAGTCATTTTGTTTGGGAAAGTTCGCCGGAAAGCGAAAAAAGCCGGATTTTGCCAGTAACTACAAGGCAAAGCATCGATTTTCAAAGGCTTGACATTTCAAATGAATGTGGCGGACAATGGCTCCTCTGCCTCAAAATGGTATTACCTTTTGATCTATAGCGTGGTCCCCGCAACTTGGAGAGCGAAAGCAAATGGGTTACTCGAAACTTGATCTTGGCGGTCGAACCGCGGTAGTTGTCGGCGGCACTTCGGGTATCGGCCGGGCCATCGCGCATGGGCTTGCTGACGCAGGAGCGGACGTCGTTTGCACCTCGCGAAGGATCGATCAGGTAAATATCGTTGGAGACGAGATCGAGGCTAAAGGTCGGCGGACCTTGAGATTTGCATCTGATGTTTCAGACCGCGTGTCGATAGAGGCGCTGCTCGAGGAGTGCGTCGTTGCATTTGGCAGCGTGGACATTCTCGTTAACTCGGCAGGCCGGACAAAACGCGAGCCGACGATCGACCTCGAGGACGAGACCTGGAATGAGATCCTCGAAACAAATCTAACCGGGACGTTGCGTACCTGTCAGGTATTCGGACGCAATATGATCGAGAATGGCTACGGCCGGATCATCAATATTGCTTCGTTGTCGACCTTTGTTTCGCTTTTCGAGGTCGCAGCATATTCTGCGAGTAAGGCAGCTGTCGCATCCCTTACGAAATCCTTGGCGATCGAATGGGCGAAGCACGGCGTCAACGTTAACGCTATCGCGCCGGGAGTATTTCGTACCGCGCTAAACCAGAAGTTGCTAGACGAGACTGACCGCGGAAAGGAATTTCTGACGCGCACGCCGATGGGCCGCTTCGGAAATGTCGATGAGTTGGCTGGCGCAGGCGTGTTCCTCGCGTCGGAAGCTGCAAGTTTTGTAACGGGCGAAGTGCTGGTGGTAGACGGCGGATTTCTTGCGAGCGGAGTCAATCATTAAGCCTCGTGTTGCATGAGATCTAATAAAACGTAGAACGGTTGCGGCGGATGTTCGCCGATAATAACCTCGATGTCGTTATCCAAAAATAGGAGCAAGACGTAATGAGCGATGAAGCCAAGATCGCCTTTTCCGCTGGGACAAAGATCGGGAAATTCCGATGGGTGATCTGCACGCTGCTGTTTTTTGCGGCGACCATAAACTACGTCGACCGACAGGTCATCGGCATTCTCAAACCGACACTCGCCGGGGAATTCGGTTGGACCGAGCTCGACTACAGCTGGATCGTATTTGCGTTTCAGACGGCGTATGCGATCGGTCTGCTGTTGGTCGGCAAACTGATGGACCGTATCGGCACCAAGAAGGGATTCGCGCTTGCGATCGTTCTTTGGAGCGTGGCGGCGATCCTTCACGCCTGGGCCCCAGGTATAGGAGCATTCTCATCGCCGGTGGTTGCCCCGATAGTTGCCGCGATAGTTTCTTTCTTCAACGCGATCGGGTCGCTGTTTAGCGCGGCCCCGTGGACGTTCGCACTCTCGGCTTCGGTGGTCGGGTTTATGGTCGTAAGGTTTCTGCTCGGTCTCGGCGAGGCCGGGAACTTTCCAGCCTCGATCAAGACCGTTGCCGAGTGGTTTCCTAAGAAAGAAAGGGCTTTGGCGACTGGCATTTTTAACGCAGGTACGAACGTAGGTGCCCTTGCGACGCCATTGCTTGTGCCCGCGATCGTTCTTGCGTGGGGCTGGTACGAGGCCTTTATCTTCACGGGCATAATTGGTTTTATCTGGCTCTCTTTTTGGCTGCTTGTCTACAAGCGGCCTGAGGAACACAAGAGCCTCACTTCGAATGAGCTTGCATACATCCAGAGCGACCCGATCGAGCAGACACAAAAGGTGCCGTGGCGAAAGCTGTTTCCACATCGGCAGACGTGGGCATTCGGCATCGGTAAATTCCTGACGGATCCGATCTGGTGGGTCTACCTTTTCTGGCTGCCCGACTTTCTCAACAAGCAGTACGGTCTTGACTTGAAGAATTTTGGGATTCCCCTGGCCGTGATCTACATCATTGCCGACATCGGCTCTGTCGGCGGCGGGTATCTTTCGTCGACGCTGATCAAGCGGGGCTGGACGATCAACAAGTCACGTAAGTTCGCGATGCTTATTTGCGCAGTAGCTGTGATACCGATCGTTTTCGCGTCGGTCACGAGCAATCTTTGGATCGCGGTCATCCTGATCGGCATCGCTGCGGCCGCGCATCAGGGCTGGTCAGCGAATATCTTTACGATCTCGTCGGATATGTTTCCAAAGCAGGCAGTCGGATCTGTTGTTGGTATCGGCGGAATGCTGGGAGCCGTTGGTGGAATGATAATGTCCCCGCTTGTTGGTTTTATTCTCGACAAGACAGGAAGCTATGTGCCGATCTTTATTATCGCCGCTTCAGCGTACCTGGTGGCGCTCGCGATCATTCATTTGCTCGCACCGAGGCTCGAGCCAGCCGAGATCAAATAACGCCGAACAAAACGTCCATCGTTAACTGATCGAGCCGTTCGTACCGCAATCCGCGCGATGAAAGGGCTTTGCGGTCAAATTCCATCGAAAGTAATTTCGTCGGATCGAGTGCGTAGCCATTAACATTTTGCGCATCGATCTCATCAAGTATTGACCGGATCTCGGGATGCTCATTCCATATCGCAGCCTTCTCTTTTAGGATCAGATAGGTTCGCATGCACCCGCGAGCGAAATCCTTTACGCCCTCGTAGTCCTCCGTCCGATACGCATGTGCGTCAAAGTGCCGCATTCCCGCATAGCCGACATCTTCCAGAAACTTGACCAGCCAAAACGCGCCCCTTAGGATTAGCTGAACCGAATCGGAGGTCCTGATCATAGCGGCCAGGCACTTGGTCGTTAAGGTCGATGTGAAAAAGCTTTTCTGCCTCCCAGGCTTGAGCGACCGAATGCATCATATTCAGTCCGGGCATGGTTTCGTGAGCAACTTCCGGATTGACGCCGACCACGTCGGGCCGGTCGAGCGTTGAAATGAACGCGAGGAAAGCGGTCGTCGTCGGGAAATAAATGTCTGCCCGGGGTTCGTTAGGCTTAGCTTCGAGCGCAAATTTGTAGCCGTAACCCTGCGAAATGTTGTATTCGCAAAGCACATTGACCGCCTCGCGCATTCTCTTGATGGCCTCGTCGGGACGACGACAAGCATCGGTCTCGACACCTTCGCGGCCACCCCAGAGAACAAAGACCTCGGCTCCGAATTCGGCGCCGAGATCCATTGCACGCATCGTCTTCTGAAGCGAATATTGCCGTACCTGAGCGTCATTCGAGGTAAAGGCGCCATCGCGAAAGACACGGTCGTAGAAAAGATTCACCGTGGCCATTGGAACACGGATATTCGACGCTTTGCACGCCCCGCGAAATTCCTTGATGATGCGGTCCCGATCAGCGGCAGTAGCGTCGATCGGGACGAGATCGTTGTCGTGAAAATTCACGCCGTACGCGCCGACCTCGCCGAGAAGCTGTACCAATGCGACTGGCGACATTTGCTCGCGGACCGGCTCGCCGAACGGATCGCGGCCAACGTTGCCAACCGTCCAAAGGCCGAAAGTGAATTTGTGCTCGGGCGCCGGTTCGTACGCGTTCATTTTGATCTCTCCTCATTTAGCTTTCGCAATGCCGGGTAAAGGCGGCGATAGATCTGATAATTGTTTTCCATGGCCTCGACTGACGCCGGCTGTGGTTCCGTCACATCTCTGATCTTGATCACGTTCAAGCAGGCTGCTGAGACGTTAGGCCATGCCCCTGCGCCAGTGCCGGCAAGAATAGCCGCACCAAAAGCCGCCTCTTCCGACTCGATGGTCGCGACGGGTCGTTTGTAGCAATTAGCCTGTATCTGTCGCCAGAGATCGGATCTGGCTCCGCCGCCGCCCACGCGGATCGCGCCGATCTCGATTCCGTTCTCTCGAAATATCTCGAGTGAATCGCGCAGCGAGAATGCCACACCTTCCATAACAGCTCGGATCATATGGGCCCGTGTATGGCTTGCCGTGAGTCCGACGAATGCGGCACGGGCATTCGGGTCCATGTGTGGCGAACGCTCACCCATTAGATAAGGCAGCCAAATAAGACCATCACTCCCGGCGGGAACCGTAGCAGCCTCAGCCGTCATTTCGTCGTAACTCGTTCCCAGAACGTTGTCTCTCAGCCATTTGAGACTAAGTCCGGCGGCCTGTGTGACACCGGTGTTATGCCAAAGACGCGGCACGGCGTGGCATAGTGTATGAGTACGTCCGAGTTGATCGACTTTCGGAGCGTCGGACGCTGCCAGAACAACACCGGAAGTTCCGATCGTCACGCTTAGCGAACCAGGCTCGACGATGCCCATTCCGATCGCACCGGCGGCGTTGTCGCTCCCGCCGGCGAATATCCGTGTGCCGGCTGTGAGTCCCGTCGCCTTGGCGCCATGCGTGCTTACAACGCCCGTCTGCTCGATCGACTCGTGAACGCTCGGTAGCCAGCGTCGATCTATTTCGAACTCATCGAGAATACGATCCGACCACATGCGCTCCGCGATGTCGAACATCAGTGTGCCCGACAGGTCCGCGACGTCGCTTGCCTTGTCGCCGCTCAGTCGTAGTCGAACATAGTCTTTGGGAAGCAGGAAGCTTTTCTTTCGAGCCCAAACATCCGATTCGTGCTCTTTGATCCACAGCAGCTTCGGAAGTGTGAAACCCGTAGTCGCCCGATTAGAGACGGCGTTGATAAGCTCCGCCTCCCCTATCCGAGCGGTGATCTCCCGGCATTGTTCATCCGTTCTCTGATCGCACCACAGGAGAGCCGGCCGCAGCGGTCTGTCATCGTCGCCAAGCAGCACTGAGCCGTGCATCTGTCCTGAGAAAGCAATTCCCGCGATCTCGTCCGCATTTACGGCGCCGCTCGCTAAACAATTTCGTATCGCATCGCAGGATGCTCGCCACCAGTCGTCGGGATCCTGCTCCGCCCAACCCGCATGCGGCGAGCGAAAGTTCTCGTGATCGGACCAACCGGCCGCGATCGTTCGTCCCGTCTCGTCGATCACGACCGCTCGCGAACCACCTGTGCCGATGTCCAGACCTAGGAATTTCATTTCACCGGCTCGAATCTTATCCAATCGATGTCCGCAGTACCCGCATCGTTGAACTTGCCCGGTCTCGTGAAGAAAAATCCGATCTTCGCGCCGATCCAACGGCCCTCTCGAGCCTTGAATTCCTCGCCTACCTGCGGAAAAGCCACTCCATCTATGCTGTAGCTAAACTCGCAGAGCCCGCCCGGACGGACCGTTAAGCGAAGGTACATATCGCCGCTCGGCAAGGTCGCACCTCTAGTCTCTTTCTCCTGGCCGCCTTTGTCCGCATCGGTGAGTCGCGCATTTGACACGACAAGCTTACCGCTGCGAAATAGTGCTCCGACATAGGCGTAGTCGAGTCCCATTATGGCAAGGCCGAATCGCTCACCCTCGAAACGAGGCGTGAACGAGATTTTTGCCGTTGCAACAAAACTTTCTGCCGGAAATTTTTGCAGGAGCAGATTCGGCACGTCCCACAAATTCTTATATCCCTCCGGCGGATCGGCGGAATTCATACGAAGCACGCCTTTCGAAGGGAACGGAATTGCCCAATTTGGCTGCGGGTTTGCTTGCCACTGCCACTGAAGACCCAATGTTGATTCGTTGAATTCATCGCCGTCCTGCGGCGTGTCGATTCCGTATGTTCGGCCGACGTTCGGCTTTTTATACCGAGAGACAGGTTCGCCAGTGCCGTCGCCATCTGGATCCGCACCGATGACAGGAAAACCGTTCTTCCAGGCGACCGGCTCCAGGTGAACGATCCGCCCATAGGCGCCCTTGTCCTGAAAATGTACGAACCACCATTCACCCGTCAGCGTGTCTACGAGGCCACCTTGGTGAGGGCCGTTGATGTCGGTCTTGCCCTGAGCAAGGACGACGCGGCGTTCATACGGCCCGTAGATATTTTTTGACCGAAGCGCAAGCTGCCAACCCGTCGGCACGCCGCCTGCGGGTGCGAGGATGTAGTAATGACCATTCAGAAAATAAGATTTCGGCCCCTCGACCGTCGGATCGGTCGCGTGCCCGTCATATACCAGCACGCCGTCATCGAGAATGTGCATCCCATCGGCGCTCAACTTGTTCACGACCAGAATACTTTTGATCCCGGCGCGGCTTCCGGCAAAAGCATGGACGAGATAGGCTTTGCCGTCGGCAGTCCAGAGCGGACACGGGTCGATCCAGCCTTTCGCCTCCCTTATCAGTATTGGTTTCGACCACTCGCCTCGAGGATCTTTTGCCTTTGTGACGTAGATGCCACGGTCGGGATCGCCGTAGTAGATGTAGTATTCGCCGTTGTGAAATCTGATCGCCGGCGCCCAAACGCCATTCCCATGCTGCGGCCTTGCGAAAACGTCCGAGGGCTCCTGCTCTGCGAAAACGTGGTTCACAATACGCCAATTCACAAGATCTTTCGAATGCAGGATCGGCAGGCCCGGTACTGCGTTAAAGCTTGACGCCGTCATATAAAAATCCGTCCCGACACGAATGACGTCCGGGTCGGAGTAGTCGGCGTGAATGATCGGATTTTTGTAAGTACCGTCGCCGTTATCGGCGACCCAAACACGCGAGACCTGCGCGTAGGTGAGAATGGGTGAGATGCAGAGAGCGACGATCGGCAGCCATTTTCCCATCTCGCGAATGATCAGTTTCTGGATGCCTCGTCTGCCTCCTCGAGGCGTTGAGCCTTTTGCGTTTCGATCAGGTGGTCATGCATCGCCTTTCGCGCACCTACAGCGTCGTGCTCGCGCATTGCACGATAGATGTTGTGATGCTGTTCCGCAGATTGCTTGAGGTCCTTAGCCCGCTTGACCGTCTTGCTGCGCGCATCAAAAAGGATCGTCGCGACCATATTCATCAGCGCGGTAAGAATTCGATTGTTCGATGCGGCAGCGATCGTCTGATGAAACTTCATGTCGTGCACCAGGTACTGCTCTGGGTCGTCGAGCGACGCGTACATTCCCGTGATCTCCTCGGCCATCAGCGTCATCTGCTCGCTGGTCGCACGTTCGGCGGCCATTCCGGCGATATGCATTTCGAGAGCAAGCCGCGCCTCGAACATTTCATCCGACGTAAAACCATGAAGCGCGGACAACATCCGTAGCGGACTCGAATCCAGCGTAGGCGATTCATCGGCAAGAGCGACGAAAGTTCCCGCACCCTGTCTTGACTGAAGGATCCCTACCGTAGCAAGCGACCTGATCCCCGCTCGTAAAGTCGGGCGGCTGACTCCAAGCAGTTTGGCAAGATCGCGTTCGGGGGGCAGCCGATCGCCCGGAAGCAGTTCGCCGCCGTGGATCATATCTCTCAGCCGAGTTACAACCTCCTCGGCGGTAGTACCGTTCTTTTCAGAATTGAGAGTTTTGAATTTGCCGCCCGTGTTGGTCATTTATTTATTTGAGTCTATCGTAAGCGTCGAAGCGATGTCTAAAAACCGCTATTTAGCGGGTTGTTCAATAGCAAAGACCTTTACGAGGATCATCGAAAATCCCTTTCCGGTAACCGTCCGTTGATGCGGTGTGCCGCGCGAAACGACTATCAGATCGCCTTTTTTGATCTCAACCTTCTGGCCGCCGGTGGCGGTTTTTGCCCGCCATTCGCCCGACGATATTTCATTCGGCGAGTCGAGCGTACCGCCGAGCATGAGCGTAGCCTTGCCAGCGAGAACGTAGTAGATATCGTCCGAAGTATCGTGCACCTCGACGTTGTCGTTCTCACGTTTTTCATCGTGAAAGACCGCGACGCGCATCTGGCTGCCGGCGACCGGGATGACATCGTTATTCGTATTGCCGGGTTTGGCCTCCAGCTCTTTTTGAATATCGGCGACCTGTTGTTTTGTCTTGACAACGAATGGACGCTTTGCGGTCGAGGGCTGTCGAACTTGAGCTGATGCTGCAACACAGGACCCCGTCAAAACAAAAACGGTCGCTATGAGAAGTTTGATCATTTCGTTTTCTTCGCCAGGGCGAGCAGCCAGCGGCTTAGATCACCCATCGCCATAAAGTTTTGATATTCCGCGGGGAGCTTTCGGCCGTCGGTGTACTCGTTGTAGAGCCATGGGTCGCCGACGGCAAAGACCATACCCTTGCCGTACTTTGCTGTCGCCATCAATATCTTGTTGTTTTGTGACAGCAGAGCGTTGGCAGGCTCAGTGATATCGATGGACGAGATCTCTTTCAAATACAGCGTCCTTGCGGATCTAAAGGCCGGATCCGTTCCTTCGACCGGTACCCGGCCCTGTTCGAACTGCGTGCCTTGCACGCGATTCAGACTGTCCTCATTGAAGTGAATTCCGAATTTTGCGGCGAGGGCATTCAGATGAGTGAATTCACAGTTGCCCGCATCATTTGCCATGAGTACGAGCACGCCGCCGCGCTTTACCCACTCCGTAATGGATCGGGTGTCTGTATCGCTGATATAGTTCGGCTTCAGCGTCTCTTTGTCGGTGTCGGGATCGACGATGATGTACACACTCGCGCTTCCAAGGGATGCACCGGTCGGAGGTCCTGACAATGTTTTGGTCGCCGCTCCCAGTCTGCTAAAGACATCGCCCCACAATGCAAAGCCGCCGTTGTCCCACTCATCCCATTTGTAGTGCCATGTGATCTCGCGGCCGTTATCGTCCTTTTTCAGCTCGTGATTGAAATAGTCGTCGAGCAGCACTGTCTTGCCGGTCGGCTGCACGAAGTGCTCCATCTCGGCGGCGGCCAGCAGAAACGCGCCGATGCCCTTCGGGTCATTGGTCACGACCTTTTCGTTGACGTAGTAATCAAAATCACCCGCACGATACGGATTTCCGCCGAGGCCCGCGCCGCCGATAGTCTTGAGGAGGTCGAGGCCGCCATTGCTGCTTGCAAGGAACTGCTTTTGAATGCGAGACCAAGCTGCATTTGCCGATCTCATCATCGACGGTGGGAGATAGCCCATTCTCACGCCCTTTGCGATCGCATACGTGAACATACAGCTCGATGAGGCCTCGAGATAATTCTTTTCCCGGCCGGGTTGATCGAGCACCAGCCACCACGTGCCGCCCTTGTCCTGGACCTTTTGCAGTGCGTTCAAAGTTCTATTAAGTATCGTGACCAACTCGGCCCGCTTCGAGTCCTCCTGCGGAAAATAGTCGAGTACATCGACGAGAGCCATCACATACCAGCCGATCGCCCGACCCCAGAATGCCGGTGACTGGCCCGTGATCTTATTCGCCCACGGCATCTTTTTCGACTCGTCCCACGCGTGATAAAGTAGGCCGGTCTTGTCGTCGCGAGCATGCTTCTCCATCCAGATGAACTGATTCGCGATGTCATTCCAATTATTCTCTCCGAAAGTGTACGAGTACTCCGCGTAGAATGGCTCGGCCATATAGAGCCCGTCGAGCCACATCTGATACGGATAGATCTTCTTATGCCAGAATCCACCCTCATTTGTACGCGGATGATTTTTTAACTGTGAGCGAATAAGATCGGCCGCCTTTTTATATTTTGCGTCGCTGGTGACGCGATAAAGCATCATCACAGCGCCGCCCATTCTCACCTGGTCAAGGTTGTATTCATCGACGGTGTAGGTTTTGATCGTGCCGTCGTCATTAACAAAACTATCGACGCCTTGTTTTATGAAGTCGAAATATTTTTTGTCGCCCGTTGTGTTCCACAACGTCTTCATCCCATTGAGGATGACGCCGTAGTCATAGATCCATTTTGGCGGAACGCCCTTGCCGTTCGGCGAGTCCGTCCAGATGCGGTTCATGGCGGTCTCGGCCATACGCTCCGATAGCGGAGCCTGCGCTCGAATAAAGCCGAGGAGCAAAAAAATGGAGAGTACCGGGATCAGGGATCTCATTTGATCAATAGTTTACGAAGCTTTAGCTTATCCTCACGAATGCCCTCAACCACGAGCTTCGCCATTTCTTCGGCACCCGCCGGACGAAAATGCGTGTTGTCCTCAACGCCGTTTGGATAATTAGGATCCTCGCCCGGTTTAAGCTGCAAAAAAAGTGTCCGCGACGGCTCTGGACCATACTTCTTAAGCAACGCCTCGGTCTTGCGATGCATATCGATGAGCGGAGCCTTGAATTCTTTCGCGACTGAGCGAAATGCCTCAGGGTACTCAGTAGGATGCTGATCAACAAAGGTACCCTGAGCATCGAATTTGCGCCGCATCACTGGCGTCAACAGGACGATATTGGCCTTCTTTGCGCGAACATCTTTGACGAACCGAATGAGATTCGCTCTGAAATCATCTGGCGGCGTGTACCTCTCGCCTTTTTCCTTCGACTCGTCGTTGTGTCCGAATTGCACGAATACCCAATCTCCCTTTTTCAATGCATCGATGATCGCCTGCCAACGTCCCTCGGAAATGAATGTTTTGGTACTACGACCATTCTGTGCTCGATTGTCGATCTTCACCTTTGCGGGGTCGAAGTACGGCTGTAGCATCTCGCCCCACCCTGTCTCGGGACGTTTGTCAGGTGTCTTGTTTGCGCACGTCGAATCGCCCGCAAGATAAACGGTTATTTGGCCGAACGCGGTCCCAGACATTACACCGAGAGCCATCATCGCCAACAAACATCTTACGATCATCCGAGTTTCCCAATGACGCGGCCGTTGATGCGAACGTTATCGAGCTTGAGGCTGTGCACATACTTGATGATGCTGCCCTCTGCAACATTTTCAAAGGTGCTGTTGCGGATCGTAATGTCGGAGATCGGCCCGTTCTCTAACCCCTGCAGATCGAAAGCGTATTGGCTCCTTTTGCTGGTCAGCCGGTCGATGGAAATATTTCGAGCGATCGGAACATACTTTCCCTTCGCCCCCTCTTCGTAATTAAAGTCGACTGTCAGTAGCGCATGCTTTACTTGCCCGACCATGATGTTGCGGAAATAGAAGTTCTCGAGCAGGCCGCCGCGTGCCGCATTATTTTTGAATCGCAAAGCATGGTCAAGTATCGGGCTGTTCATACGACAGTTCTCCCCAAAGACATTTCGCACCCCGCCCGAGATCTCGCTGCCGATGGTAATGCCGCCGTGACCGTCCTTCATCGTGCAGCCACGAACAATAACGTTCTCGGTTGGAATATTTACACGTCGTCCATCATCGTTGCGGCCCGATTTGATCGCAATACAGTCATCGCCCGTGTCAAAAAAACAATCCTCGATAAGCACGTCCTTGCATGATTCGGGGTTGCAGCCGTCGTTGTTTGGCCCGTGCGATGAGATCGAGACACGGCGTACCGTGACGTTCTCACTCAGCAGCGGATGTATCTCCCACATCGGTGAGTTAAAGATCCGCACGCCCTCTATAAGCACGTTCTTGCAGCGATGCGGCTGAATGAAGTTGGGCCTGAGTCGGTCCGCCGGGCCGAAGACACGGTCCTTCACGGCGACGCCGTCCTCCATCATCTTGTAGAGACGCGCACGCGCAGTTTTTTGGTTCGGCTGGCCGTCTTTCCACCCGAAAGCAGGATTGCCGTGCCAATTCCACCAGTGGTCATTGCTGCCCTGACCGTCGAGCGTGCCCTCGCCTGTGATCGCGATGTTCGTCTGGTCGAGGGCATAGATGAAGGGCGAAACGTTCATACACTCCATTCCCTCGAATCGCGTAGCGACGATCGGATATTTCGAGGCGTCCGTCGAGAATTTCAGCGTCGCTCCCTTTGCGAGGTAGAGATTGACGTTGCTCTTGAGATGAACCGCACCCGTCGTGAATTCGCCCGCCGGCACAATGACGCGCCCGCCGCCTGCTTTATGGCATGCATCGATCGCGTTGGCAATTGGCGTTGTCGAATCGATCTTGGCACCGGCACGCGCACCAAACTTCGTGATCAGGAAATCGCGCTTTGGGAATACCGGTGGCTTGATCCGCGCCCGGATCTGCGAGTAAAGGGTCGACCACGGGTCGTCGGTCGCTAGAACGAAGCGCGGCAACACCGCAAGGCCCGCGGCACCGACCGCCACAGACATCAGGAATTCACGTCTCGTCGTCATTTGCCTAACTTTGCCTTCCATTGCGGATAGTCCTTTTCAAGCAGGTCTGTCGCCCACGTTCCGTACCACGCGTAGCCGTTGCGTCGCTCGGCCTCGATCTCAGAAACGTCGTATCGGATGATGGAATCGCGTCCAATGAAGATCGGCTTCATTGTGCCGAACTCATAGAATCGCGCCCAGATCGCCGGAGCACTCTTGTTCTTGACGACAACATTCTCACCGTTAATGCGTTCCCAGCGAATGCCGTTGATCTCGGTGCTCTTGAACCATTCGATGGCGGACTCTATCGCCGCAACGATCTCGGGTGTTGGCTTCTCCTCCATCAGGTATCTAACGATACCGACGCTCTCACTCGACGTAAGACACGGCGGCTCGAATTTACGTGCCCAAGCGGGCTTCAGGTCGACTTCGTCGTACTGCTGTACCCAGGCGGTCTTCTTTCCGCTATCGACGTACTGAAGTTTGAGGATCAGCGGCAGTGCTTTGGCGACAGCCTTCTCTGCTCGGGCTCGACGGTCCTCATCAATGAATCTGTAGTCGTTCGCCTTGTTGGTAATATCACGAAGCACACGCAGCACACCGATCATCGCGTCGTCGTTGAACGTGATATGCGTATAGTAACCCTTTTTTAGCGGGAAGAATTGCGGAAACCCACCATTCTCATACTGCGACGAAAGCAGGTAATCGAGCCCTTTATTGAACGCGTCCTTGTATTTTAGAAAATTGGTGGGCAGCGCGGTCTTGAGCATGCTCGCCGTGATGACTTTGGCAAGATAAGCGACTTGCGTGTACGAGGTGCGGTTGTCGATCGTGGTCTCGCTAAAGTCGGCGTGCTTTGCGACGAGGGCGTCGCGTTCGGGCTTGGTCAACATCGCGGCCACGTCGATGTTCTTTTCCCAACCGCCGTTATCCTTTTGATAAATGACGACTTGGTCGGCGATCCTTGCCGCTTCGTCGGTTTGATACCACTCTGGTTTTTGTTTGAGTGCATCGGTCCACGAAACGAGTTTCCATGTGGGCTGTGTTTTCTCGAGCCACTTGTCGTCGGCTTTCTGCGGGTTCCAACCGTCTGCGCCTTTCAAAAAATTCGCGGTCGAAAACGCTTTTACCTCGGCGTCCGTTAGCTGATGTGACCATTTCACCCTTGCATCTGAATTCGCTCCGGGACCGGTCGAATGATATTCGGCGAAGTACGCCGTCCGCTCGCGTTCGGGCAGCCAATTATTCCAACCCTCGGCACGAACAGCTGCATCCATCCGCGTGTCGATGAATATGGTCCGGCCGTAGTCTCGCCACGGCCGGCCTAGATAAATGCCGGCTTTTGTATTTGCGCTGGTCAGCCTGCACCTATAAAAAATGAATCCTGACGGCTCGTCCGCTGCGAATCTCATCGGTGCGGTCACATAACCATCCGCCTTACTGTTGATAGTGCATTCATCGAACACCGCCGAGGCTTGTCCAAATATGTAATCGACGTGGCCCTCGATGTAGCAATTTTTGTAGTACTGACGGCCATTCTTTGCGTAGAGCGTGTCCTGCCACCCGAGAAATCGGCAGTTTCGAAACACCGCGCGATCGGCCTCGACGAGCAACGCCACGGCCTGTGACCCCTGACCAAACGAATTCTCGAATGTGATGTTCTCGGCGCGGAAATCGTGACCACCGACGTAAGTCGAGAATGAGGCGGAGGTGGAAGCCGTATCCCTGTTGGAGAGATTGAATGTGAGGATCGTATGCTCTGCGTCGGCGCCGATGAACGAGACAAATGGCTTTGTCGCCGGGATGCGGACCTGTTCCTTATAGACCCCCGGTTTTATTGTGATCGTGAATCGCGCTTTATTGTTCTCAGGGACCTTGTCGATCGCCGCCTGGATGCTGCGCACGTCTCCACTTCCGTCGGCAGCCACAGTGATCGCGCCATCGGCAAGAGCCCTTATCGAGCAGATCGCAAAAATGGTGGTCAGGAACAGGACGCGTTTCATAGCTTGTGAGATAAAAAATGGCGTCACACCATTTGCCAAAACTACCGGCCGCGTGTGACGCCTCAAGGGAAAGGGCTCTTGCCCTAGAATACGAACTTTGCTCCTAGCTGAATGTCTCTTGGCGGCTGACGCGTCGGGCCTGTTGTGAACCCGAACTTACCAAGATTGTTCGCATTCGCCGTGACAAGGTCAGGCATATTGCTCGGGCTTAAGTTCGGCGCCGAGAAGTAAGGAATGTTCTGCGCGTTGATCGCTTCGAATCTGACCTGAAGCTTCATTCCCTCGCGGATCCTGAAATTCTTCGACATACCAATATTGAAGTTCAGGAATCGCTGATTTCTCAGCCCGTCCAGCGCAAGCGGGAAGTATCGAATGGTGTTCGCACCCGACTGTGTCGTGTTGGTCCCAAGAGCGATCGACGCTGGTGCGGCACCGCCGTTAAAGACCGTACCTGCCGGATAGAATCCCGTAATATCGAACGCAGGGATATCCACGCCGTACTTCTTTCCGGAAGAGTCCACTTGGCCCATTCGGCTCTTGAGTGTTGACGGATCGCCGTTGTAATACACGTTCGCAAACAGAAGGGGTTCACCCGACTGCCATTCATAGTTCCCCTGGAATTGCCATCCGCCGATGAGGGCATCGACCCAATGGTTCCAATCGCGGCCGATAGCGCGACCACGTCCGATAGGGAGCTCGTAGATACCCGAGAAGGTAAAGCGGTCGGGGCGATCGTTCGGCGAGATCTGTTTTGTGAGGTTGAAGTCCTGCGGATTGAGCCGAGTGGTCGCTTCTTTCTCGCGGGAGCGCGTGTACGCCGCATTTAGCGACAGACCTGTAGTAAACCTCTTCTGCACCTGGATCTGCAGCGCGTTGTAGTTGCTGTAACCGTTGTACTCGGTCAGCGTGATGTTGCCGAATGCCGGGAAAGGTGTGAGCAGCGAACGGCGCGCGATCGTCGACGCATTGTAGGTTGCGTTGCTCGGTACCAGCGTACGGAAAGGGTTCGAGACCGACGCACCGAGGAAGGTCGAGACTGCCGAGTCGAATACTTGTGTCGTCGTGTTGAGATACTGCAGCGGAATATAGTTGATCTGCTTAGCAACGGCCACGTGCGACCCGGAGCCGACCACATACGCGACATCGATCCCGATACCGAACCACAATTCGCGTTGTATGCCGATCACGTATCGTTTGAAACGAGCATTCTGTCGGTCATGCGAGAGCACCGTCAGGTCGCGGCCGATAAAGGTTGCAAGGCCCTGGCTCGCACCAGGCGACGGAGCTACGCCGCCCGGGAATGGATTGTCGAGAGTAGCGATGAATGTCAGACCGTTATTCGTGGACGGCACGAATAGCGTCGGGGTGGAGAAACCGGACTGATTCGGCGTGGTGATCTGGAAAGGCGCCGTGAAGACACCGTATCCCCCACGGATCACGGTCTTGTTGCCGAGAGCATACGACACGCCGATCCTTGGCTGGAAATTATTTGTGTCCGTCGACTGTGCCGCGCGGTTGCCTGCCGTTGCGAATTGCAATCCGCCAACTGCCGTAAAACTCGGAACCAAGGCCGGCGGGCTTGCAGTAAAGTTCGTTTGGACCTGGGCGTTCAGCGGATTCAACGATGTCGTGTCAAAGCCCGTGACGATCCTGTCCTGAGAGTCGACGATACCGCCCTCGCGCTCATAACGTAGACCAAGATTGAAGGTCAGTCTTGGCGTAACACGCCAGTCATCCTGGAAGAAGAGTCCGTGATACGTCGACTTCACATCATATAACTGTGGGTTGTCGATCAGGCTGTTCGAGTTTGCGGTTGGAATTCCCAGCAGGAAGGCCGCCAGGTCGCGACCGTACTGGTTGCGCTGGGTCGAGTTAGCGGCCGACGAAGCGCACAGCGCATTGGCCGCGTTGCACTGTGTGGTGTACGTTCCGTCGAACAGGAACCTCCCGGCATTGAAAAGCTTCGAATCGAATTCCTCATGCAGCTGCCGGAAGTCGTAACCGTATTTGAACGTGTGATTACCGTAGATCTGCGTGATCGTTGGCTGTATCGAAAGTAAATGGAACGGGACCAATCGGCCCTCACCGTAGTCGGCACGGTTCGAGCCGATCGCATTCGGGATGTTGGTCGAGGAGAAGCTTTGAAAGTCCATTCTCGGCATTACGGCTGCGGTCCCAAACGCTGAAAGAGCCGCGGCGGGAAAGCCGAGAGCCCCTGGCGAGATCGGGTTTGCAGGTGCACGCTGCAACTGGTACAGGTTGTAGCTTCCCCGTATATCAAGGATGAAATTCGACGAAAGAGTGGACGTATAATCGGCGTTTCCGCCCTTGTTCGTTCGGTACTCGAAGCCCTGAGTCGGGGCTCCGTCAACCCCGAACCAGTTGTAGCGGTCCTCCTGGCTGCGGCTGTAGTAGAACTTGCCAAATACCTTCTGGTTGCCGGAGAAATTGTGATCGATACGGCCGAGAAAACCCTTATAGGGACGGTGAAGGTTCATATTAGAGAAGTACTGTCCGATGCCATTCTGCACGGGAAGGTTCGGCAGAGGATACATCCCTAAGTACTTCAATGCGTATGACTTGATCAGCAGCGGGTCGATGATATTTCCCGCGAATGCCGGCCGGCAGACATTGCCCGTATTACAGCCGTTTCCGCCGTTACCCGCAACAGCCGCATACGGGTTATAGATCGGCGTAGTCGCGAGGATCTCGGAGAAGTCGCCCACCCTCTGCTTCGCCGTTGGCACAAAGAAGGTCGTTGGTTGCGCGACGTTATCATTCTGATTTTCCCAGGAGAAGAGGAAGAAGGTCTTATCCTTGAAGATCGGACCGTTGATCGTTGCACCCGCACGGTAATACTTCCTGTCCGGTCGGGCGACACCCAATTTGTTGTTAAAGAAGTTGTTTGCGGTGCGGCTCTTATCGCGGTTGAAGTAGTAGCCCGAGCCATGAAACTTGTTAGTGCCGCTCTTGGTCGCAACATTGACGGTCGAGCCGGAGGTGAATCCATTCTGAGCATCGAAGCTGTTCGTGTTTACCTTGAATTCCTGCACGGCTTCGGACGGAGGCGTGAATGCGACCGCAGCAGCCGAGCCGAGATTCGGCGAGCCGTCAAGATTGATCAGGTTGCCGGCAGTGCCGTTCGTTCGGAATCCGGCGAGGTTGCCGTTCGCAGTCGGGCCGGTGAAGTTCGGGTCGCCCGTGTAATTGATACCCGGCGACTGCGTTGCAAGTGTAAAGACGGCACCCTCTGGAAGAGTCAACTCCTGTACCTGCCTCTGGTTGATCAGAATGCCGGTCGTCACGCTGCCGCGTTCGATAAGCTCGTCTCCGGCGACGACCGTGACTTCGGCCGCATTGCCGATCTCCAACTGGAAATCTATAGTCAGGCGATCGTCTACCTGGACGCCGATCTTCTCACGCGACGACGTCTTAAAGCCGTTACCCGAGGCCGAGATGTTGTACGTGCCCGGTCCAAGCGCTCCCTGCGTGTAGTTTCCGTCATCGTTGGTCTTGACCGTCGACGCGACGTTCGTGTCGACATTTTTGATGACAACCGTCGCGCCGGGAACGACCGCGCCGTTCGGGTCACGTACCGTGCCGGTTATCGTTGCACGAAACTCCTGACCGAAAACGCTGGACACAAAGATCGCCGCGCAAAGCACGGCGAAGCCCGCAAAAAATGATCTCTTGATCGGTGCTCTATTCATAACCTGATTACCTTCCTATCGGTTAGATCTTTTCTCAGAACCGCAATCTTTTGGCTTTCCCAAATTGGTCACACCAATCGGGAAAATTCGACTTTGATGGGAGGCCGTTATCAAATACGCTGGAATCCCGTTTTTCTCTATAAGTTTGCTGATTACTGGATGCGCGACTATTTATGCACAACGATGGCAACGTTGTCAAGAGTAGTTTGACCAATTCTCAAGAAATTGTGAATGGGTTTGACCAATTGGGGGTCTAATTCCAACAGGGAAGCAATGCTATCTCGGGTCTCTGATCAAATCTCGCTTGGAATGTGGGTGCGTAATCGATAAGGTTTTGCTTGGTCTTTTTGAGAATGCGGCAAAGATCGCTCTCGCCTGTGAGCCGCTCGGAAATATAACGGGCCGTGCCGACCTCGCTCCAATATTCGCGATCCTCCCAGATACCGGTCGGCGTGCCGCCCATTTGCCGTTCAAGATCGAGAAGGCGATTGTCGCTCGCGTCGCGACCATTCTTTAAGAAGATCTCAACGTACTCCGGGATGAGTTTGGCCTGCAACTGGACTAGCTTTTCGCTCATTCGCGAGGTCTGCTCCACGTGTCCGATCTCGTGCGACATTTTTGCGGCGGCAATGATCGCGGGGCTGAGCGGCAGCATATCACGATCGGGTGACAGAGCGTTGAGCACCGGGTAATAGACCGGACTCGGGAAGCCTTCATCGAGGTCCGTGCCCAAAAAGATGGTCGCGCCGACAAGATCTCCGGACTCGTCCCACTGATATTTGTCGGTGCCGGCCCCCTCGCCGCGTTCTCGCGTAACCTTGATGACGAGCACGAACTGCTTGTTATTCTCATACGTTTCCCACTGCTTTCGTCCGAACTCGGTCGAGATAAGCTCGGTCTTCCACTTTTCGAATTTGTCCTTGAGCTTGTTCGGTACGTCTAAGCGAATGCCACCGTCTGACGGTAGCGGCACGTTGTACTCCGAATGCGGAAGTTCCGACGCTTCAAATGACGCTGGTCGACGAGCCTTGCCTCCCCATCCGAGACATTGGATCGACGCGAGCAGTGCTACCACGCCCGCGGCCAAGATCAGTTTGCAGCAGGAAGTTCGTTCGATCATTTTTGTGGTGTATCCGACACGCGGAAGTAGTCACCTGTGCCGTCGTTCGTGCGTAGCAGTTTCATTATGTCCTCAAAACCAAAGGGCCGTGCGCCTCGTCGCCCGAACACGGCGACTTGATTGCCCGACTCGTCGGCCGCACGGTCGCGATCGAGCCCTTTCGAAATACCGACGGCCTCGCCCTTCGTCTTAAAAGTTGCGATAAGTCGTGGCTCCGGTCGCGGCGAGAAACCAGCGTAGGTCGGCATTGTCTCAGGGTCTGTAAGCTGAAGTACCTTGAGGCCGTTCTTGCCGTCCGCAACGTAAGCGTAAAGGCTCGCGTTCGTCATCGCGACCTTTACGGACCGCGCGTCAGTTATCGAACCGCCGCCGGTGAATGTCTGGTCGAGCTTGGGCTGTTCCGGTTTCTCGATATCGACTATCGCAACACCGCCCTCGCCGTTGGCGACATAGGCGTAAGTACGCGCGAGATAGATATCGTGTGCGTGTGCGAGCGATACGGTCGTGTTCGGCACAAGCGTGGCTGTTCCTTTCGTCTGCAGATCGCGAATGTCGATGACTTTCATCCCGTCGTTGTCCACGGCGAAGGCATACATGAACTGCACCGCTACGGCGCGTGGACCATTTAGCGGAACCGTCGCCGTGATCTTCGGAGTCAACGGTGCAGTAAGATCGACGACAACGAGCGCCTTGTCGGTCGTTATGTATGCGTAGTTGCCTGCGATCGTGATGTTGTTTGCTCCTTTGAGTATGCCATCGGGATCATACGTCAACGCTCGCTCGAGGAAGTTATTCCGCGGGTCGCCGTCAAGCAGAGTCGCTGCATTAACGAGGATCAAGCCCTCCTCGCGGTCAGCGACAAAGAGGTATGCATAGATCGGTGCGATGGGCCCCTCTTCGTTGATCGCGGGAGCGGGCTTGCCTGCCTTGGCAGCCTCGGCGTTGAGCTTTAACGCTTCATCGGGCGGTACTTGTTTGTAAGTGCCATCATCATTCAACACCGTTCGCCAGCGTGCAGGGTCGACAGCAAGCGTGGAGGGAGCTGCTACCGCGGTCGCGTATTTGGACGGAACATAGAATTTCTGTCCCAGCGGAGATACGGGCGCTGTGGAGATGCGCTCGGAAAATCCTTTCTGATCGATCTGTGCTATGTCGTAAACGCGAAGCCCCCCTTTGCCCGCGGCGACGTAAGCGTATTCACCGCGGACCTGCACCTGCAGCGCCTCAGGTTGGCCTTTATTTTCGTAGGCCTCCTTCAGTTCGCGCCCTCCGGCTATAAACTTGTCGTAGTTGTCCTTGTAAGCCAGCTTGTGAAGGTTGCTGCCGTACACAGCCTGCGGCTCTGTGTGCTCAGTGACCGCGACGGCCTCGAGTGCATCGGTTGCCGCGACATAAATATAGCGGCCCATGAAGTTGACGAAATTCGTGCCCTGCAGCACGACTTGGGCGAGCCATGCGTTGTTGTCGTTGTCCTTTGAAACGTGGCAGTCCGTACAGCCCTTCGTTTCCGTTGCTCGCACGGTGTGAGGCACATGCGTGTTGAACGTTTGTCCCGAGAACCCCTCCGCCGACACTGTCTGCTGTTGGCTGTAGATCCATTCGCGATTCTGGTTTCGCGAGGACACAAGGATCGCAGATCGAGACGCGACCGGCGCGACCATATGTCCCGTCACCGTTCCGTCGCGGCCGAGCATAAAGATGTCGTCGCGCAGCACCTGAAAGTTATAAGACGTAAAGTTCCTCGAGTCCCCGCCCTCAAAATGCTTGTTCGGCAGCTTTCGGTTCGCTTCCATCGACAAGTGGCAGCCGAAACAGCTGGTCACCCACGAGGTGTGACATGCGTAGCAGGTCATGTCGCTGTCTTTGTGAGCCAATTTAGAATCGGCCGCCTTTGGGTCGCCCCACGTCGCGGCGTCCTTTTGCATCGTCTTCGCGTAGGCGGACTTTTCGTCGTAGTCGGGATTGCCCGGCGTTACGGTGTCGATGGTCTGTTTGACCTTCCAACAGACACCAGGCATGACGATCGAATTCTGGATAAGATCGCCGCGTTTGAATTTCACGTCCTTACCGTCGACGTCCTTACAGGTCGTATCAGCCCGCAATGTTTCAAGAATGAACTTCTGCCGTCCGCCGGGAACGCGAAAGCGCATTCGCGTCAGGTTCCTGCCAGGGTCGGGTGCGGCGTAACCGCTGGTGATCCCGGTTGCTTTCGCCTTTATCGAACCGTGACAATCGACGCAGCTGATCTCTACTGCCGCCCGCGGCTCGTTGTAAAGTATCCCCGTGCCATGCGCATCCTGCTGGAAGTGACAGTCTGCGCACTGCATTCCTTTCTCTAGATGAATGTCCTGCAGATGAACAGCCTTTTTGAATTTATCGGGATCGTTCGGCGAGATGACATTGCCCTGAGTGTCGAGCAGGTCTCCCTTGCGGCTTTTCTTATACACGTTCTTAAACATCCAGCCGTGCCCGTGCGAGTCGGCGAATTGTACGTTCTTCAGTTTGCGGTTGAAATCATCCGTGCCCGTCTGTTGGAGGAACACATTGTCCGACCACTTACCCCTCACGCTTGAGCCCTCGGGGTTGATGTCGAGCTTTGTGATCTCTTCCTCTTGCGACGGGTTGATCTGATGATCGGTCGGATACATCTCCTTGCCATCCGACTCGTTGTCCCACCACATTCGCCCGAGGTAAGTCGCGACCATGTTCTCGCCTGGATGCATGTGACAGGTCATGCACTGAGCGGTCGGGATCTGCATCGTGAACTGATGCTTGATCGGATGGCCTGGCTCATTGTGCGGGATCCTGGTGTCGTTGGATTGCGAGTATCCCTGATTGCCGGCCTTCGCATACTGAGCTGAAGCTAAGATACTCGTGTCGTTTGCGTAAATGACATGACACGCCGAGCAGCCCGACGAACGATAATCACCGGCGTGATCATTCGTTCCCAAAAAGTTCAAAGTCGGATCGAGCAGTCTCGTTTTTTGCAGACCGAGATACACTGGGTCCGTGCGATTATTTGTTCCGAGGCCGCGCGGGCTGAGACCTTTGTCGGGCTTGCCGCTTTCCTCTTCGCGATCGGGATTAGCGACCTCTAGACGACGCTTCCCGCCGCGTTCGAACACGCGAAGGATATTGCCGGGCTGTGAAGTCTCCCAACGCGGCAGCGGCTCGATACTCGACAGCCATCCTTTGAACGCACGCTGCTCGTGCGTCGGTGTTGGGTCGGCGATCAGCTCTTGCTGAATGCCGTTCTCGCTATAGCTCTCGCCGTAGCGCGCATCTTTGATCGGATAGCCGCCGTTGTTGTAGAGAGCCGCTCCCCACAGCATCGAGCCTGTGCTCATTAGCGAACGCGGCACGATCGACGCTTCGTCCGCATGCTTGTGACATGTGCCGCACGTTTGAGCGAGTACGCGGAAGTCACCAGGGTTTATGAATCTGACGAACTCCCGGCTTTCTTTAGCGAGGAGTGTGTTCGACCGTTCGGGATTTTTACTGGAACACTCGCCCTTCGCGTTGCAACCCCACTCTTTTGGATATCTTGGCCGCACGTGGGCCGCACCCTGGGTCGTTGCACTCGGGTTTCCGCCGTGACACGAGGTGCACGACATATCCTGCGCGTCCTTTCCGTCAACGAGCGAGTCGCCGAGATCGTCGCCTCGCGCATTGTAGCGGTGCATAGGCTCGATCTTTCCATGACACGTGACGCAGCCCTCGACCTGTGGTGCTTCCGGACCCGTCGGAGTTGCAGCCGGGGCAACGGCAGCCGGAGCGGGTGTAGAAGTAACATTTGCGGGCGGCTGAGCGGACACTGTGCGCGTGATCGTACCGCTTCGCGTGAGACCCCAGCCGATGAGGCACGCGAATGCAAACAAGATCACGATCTTGAGCCTCGCCTTCGTTTTACGCGTGTCTCTCATCGTCTAAAAGACCAGCTTCATCTGGCTGAACATCGAGTACTGCGGCTTCGATGGGTTTGGCACCACACCGGTGCAAAAATTTGGTATCGGACAGTTGTTGAATTTATCCGTGTACACATCGCGAAAGCCAGGCCCGGCCAAAAACAAACTTCCGCCGAATGTGAATGTCAGGTTATTGATCAGCAGCGGCCGGTAGATCACGCCAAGGCTTAGGTCAGTGCCGATGCTTTTTCGCACGGTCGGCTCGAACAAGACGTACCTCAGAACCTCGGTTTGGTGAAACCGAAGATAGTTTGCGTTAAACACCGCCTTCACCGTCTGCGTGATCTCGGCGTCCGCACCGGCGTTGAGGATCAGGATGCCGGGGTTGACGAAATTCGCCTGTCCCTCGAGTTTGCTCGAACGCAGGGTCGGAAGGAGGGAGTTCGGCTGTACCAACCCGACGTTCGTCGAAAGCAGTCTGATGCCCTGACGATTCCAGTACGAGAATTGCCCGCCGACAAAATTCGGATCGTCGAGTATCGCGTCGAACCCGGTCGCCTTGTCGTCAGTCGGGTCCTTATCGCCTGACGCGAAGAATGCCGATGTGCGGAACCTGAGCCAGTTGCGATCGATCGATGCTTCGACCGCCGCCATCTCGGCTCGGATCTTTGTCCGTTTACCGGCGATCGGATTGAGGTCGTCGTGGCCGAATGCGTAGTAGAAAGAATTCGAGAGATTGACGATCCCGATGTGTCCATCACCATTCACGCCTATGTAGCCGGCGCGAACGTTATGCCGTTGAAAGCTGCCGATCAGCGCGGGCCGCACAAGAAAGCCGTTGTCGTCGTAATGCGTATCGGCACGGTCGTCATTGTATGCACCGACGAACTCGATCGTGTAGCCGTGTGCAAGAAAGTCCTGCTTGAACAGGTTCGCGATGTAAACATTCTGCGGACGAATCGTCCGCATCGAGTTCAGCCCGCTGTTCGTGTCCTTCTCGATCTGTCGAAAGTACGCCACGTTGAACTGGTACTTATTGTTTCCAAACCCGCCGAATACTCGTGCGCCGAGGTTGTTGTCCGAGAACAAAAATCCGCGAAAGTCGGCGTTGAATGACTGAATGCCGGCCCTTACGGAAACAAAATCGTAATTCTTGTTCGTATCAAAAAGCTTGACCTCGCCAAACGCCTCCTCGAGTGACGCCTGGTAATCCGTTCGGTTCGTGCCCCTGCGAACATCGATATTAACGATCCCGTTCTCGCGGGCGTTGAGGTAATTGGGGATCGAGAACGTCGGTGAGAATTTTATCGCCCAACTTCGCGGCTTAAAGACTGTGTCGCCCTTAAAGAGTTCGAACGAAACTTGCAGTGTCTCATTCACCGACAGACTCTCGGGGCGGCCGAAAAAATTATTGCTGTTCGGCAGGTTTGATGAAACATTATTCCCCGATGGCGTTCGTCTGATCTCGACCCCGGTCGTCGAGACTGCCCCGAGCACCATAAAGATGTCGTTGCCGATCACGGGGTAATCGCCCTTCAAAACGTTGCGGTCGTACGGGTTGTACCACTTGTTATTCCGACGGAATGGAATGTCGCGGCCCGTCGCGCCGTGATCGCCATAGCGGTCGTACTCCGGAAACTCGAGCCGCCAACGGTCGAGCACCTCTCGGGATCTGATCCCTTTTGGTTTTGTCGGCGTGCCGGGGGCTGCCGCTTCCTCGCCTGCCTTCGCCACCACAAAGTCTATTTTGCGCTCGCCGTCAGCGATGATCACGTTTTCGAGAGCGGTGCAGGTCTTTGCATCTTCGTTGCAAACGGGGCGCGCAAAAACCCCGTATTCCTTTATTTTGCCTTCGTCGAATCGCGCCTCGTACGGAGCCGCCGCCGTGACGCGATACGCACCAGGCCGTAGGCGGATCACGTACGCGCCGTCGGAGCCCGACGGTTTGGACAATGTTATGTCTCCAGTCGTCTGATCGACCGCCGATACAACAATGCCGGCGACCGGTTTTCCGGCCTTATCAGTGACCTTTCCTGTTAGTCGAGAGCTTGCAGAGGATTGGGCAAAAGTGGTCGTGGCGACAAGCGCCGATAACATCAAGACCCGGATCGCAAGGCTGGAAAAACTCCGCACCATAGGGCAGTTGGCCGACCGAATTTATGGAAGAATGCTGCCCGTGTTTTTAGCATAGATTCGGCTTAATCTCAAATTTTTCAAATACTTGACTATCAACCCGGTTTGAGCCATAAATGTACGCATCATGCGAGGCACGCTCAAGGTGGTCAAATGGTCGCGGATTGTCGCCAGCCTGTGCATTTTGCTTGTCGCATCGCATCTCTCGAGAGCCCAATCGTTAACACTTTCCGACGTTCAGCAGATCATCGCGCAGGCGGTATCGACCGCTGCTTCGCTGGGTAAACCGGTAACCGTTTCTGTCACGGATTCGGAAGGGCATCTTCTCGGCACTTTTCAGATGACCGGGGCACCTGCGAATACTCTGATCCGCTCGGTCGGGCGTGCGGGTCAGGGACTCGAGAATCTTACCGTCCCGTCCACCGCGGCCTCATGGTCTAAGGCAGGCACTGCGGCACTGCTCTCGAGCGGCGGAAATGCGTTCAGCACGCGCACGGCGTCATTTATCATTCAGGAGCACTTCCCCCCGGGCATCAACGACGTTCCAGGTGGACCGCTTTATGGCGTGCAGTTTTCGCAGCTGCCATGCTCGGATGTAGTTATCGCAAGCCTGCCTCTTGGACTCGCAGGCGATCCGGGCGGTTATCCGCTTTATAAGAATGGCGTCGCCGTCGGCGGGATAGGCATCGAGGGCGACGGACTTTATACGATCGATCGTGATCCGACCGACAACGATCAACCTTTCGAAGAGGTTATCGCTGTCGCCGGTGCCCGTGGTTTTGAAACACCCGATCTCATCCGGGGCGATAACATTCTGATCGACGGCATTCGATTCGCTTTCTCGAATGTCGCCGGTCCGCCAGTCGTTCCGACGATGGCATTTGGCAGTCTGCCGGGAGTTGTCACCACGGCCGTAATAACGACACCGCCGAGCGATTTCGTTCCGGCGACATTGAATGGCGTTAGCGGGCAGTTCAGTTCGCGTTTTCCGATCACGGCCGGTACAAGCCTGACGGCCGCGGAGGTAACCAACATTCTCGGTCTCGCCGCGGATATGGCGAACCGAACGCGTGCCGGCATTCGTCAGCCGATCGGCAGCAACGCCCGCGTCAACATGTCCGTTGTCGATACGAACGGCAATGTGCTCGGCATCTTTCGCCAGTCCGATGCACCCGTTTTCGGTCTCGACGTTTCTGTGCAAAAGGCGCGCACCGCTCTCTATTTTTCCCGGAGTGACGCCGGTACGCGGCTGACACTGGCGGGTTTCGGTCCGTATGTGACTCGTGCGGCAGCCGACGGCATTCCACTCAACGGGAACATCGCATTTAGTGCTCGCGGATTTGGATTTTTACACAGACCATTCCTGCCGGACGGCATCAACAATTCACTGGCAGGCCCATTCTCGACGCCATACGCAGACTGGAGCCCTTTCAACAACGGGCTGCAGCTCGATCTGGTGAGTGCGGCGCTCATAAGCCCGCCGATGGCGTGTTTGTCGCCGCTATTCAAAATGAAGCGCCCGGCGGCAATGGCGGCGGCAATGTGCCCGTGCGTTCGGATACCTGAGATCCGTAACGGTATTCAGATCTTTGCCGGCTCGATACCCCTCTATCGCGGAAATGTTCTTGTCGGCGCGATCGGCGTTAGCGGCGATGGCATCGATCAGGACGATTTTATCGCGGCGGCCGGAGCGCAGAATTTTGCTCCGCCCGATGGTATGACAACCGACAAAATATTCGTTCGCGGCGTGCGGCTGCCGTTCCTGAAGTTTCCGGCACGTCCTCTCTTGTAAAATGAGACGCCCTCGCCTCGCATTTGTGGTCGTTGTGTTTCTGGCGATCGCGCCGCTTCGGCTCGATGCACAGCTGACGGGGACCTTGCGCGTTCCGACGATCGTCAAGATCGACGGTAAGAATGTGCCATTGGTCCGGAAACGCTTCTATCTTTTTCAGGGAACGCTTAACGACAACAAGGCCCTTGTTGACCGGCTCAAGGCCGCTCAGATAAAGTCGCGCGACTGTTTTTACTCAGGGCTTGGCGCAAGCTCGCAATTCATTTGTTGGCTGCAGACGCACAATTGCGAATCACCGTTCTGTGGCGGTATCACCATGGATGATGTGCCAAAGGTGCCGGAATTCGACGCTGCGTATAAAAAAGGACTCGGCTCGTTCAAGAACCAGCCCAATATCGCCCTGGATTGGCTGACCACCAACATGCCGCCGACGATGACGAGCGGTTTTTACAACGACCGCAAGAAGCTCATCGACGCGTTGTTGGCGGAATCAACACCGGTGCAATCGACGCAGACAGATCCCAAGGGCGGGGCGGCGCTTTTTATCGATGTACCGATAACACTTGCCGCGGGTGCAAGGACGCAGACCTTTGTCGTGTCGAATGTCGTCCCGATCGAGATGAACGGCAAGGCCTACACATGGGCGTGCGAGGCCGCCATCGACCCCGCGTCGAAAGTGCCGCAGCAATATTCGCCCCTCACAGACAAAGGCAGCCCCGGCAAGAAATGCGAGATGGTCATCAAAGACGTCGAGTTCTGTAAAGGTCAGGGGTGCTCGATCAAATGAAGACGCTCCTATTCATCTCGATCGCGTGTGCAGCGGCGGCCATCTGGTCTGTCACCCAGACCGAGATCGCTGTCGCGCAGCGAAAGGGGGCCTTCGATCACAATATCGCAAAGCACCAGCCAAAGGTCGTCGGCCATCCCGACCAGGTCGACTGCGCTTCATGCCATAAGCTGCCGACAAGCAACTGGCTGACTGCGCGCAAGTTCCCCGATGTCGCAGACTTTCCGGTTCACCAGGCATGCTTCAATTGTCACAGCCCGTTCAAATCGAACATCCAGACATTCTGCGGCGTCTGCCATACGAACCCGGGTCCCCGCGGCGTCGCGCGTTTCGCTTTTCCCGTGAAGTCGCGCCAGACGCAGTTCACGACGATCTTTCCGCACGACAAACACCAAGACCTGATCGCGATGCAGCCTAAAGGCGACGGTGTCGCCGTCGCGCACTTCGTCACGGCGAGTTACTCGCCCGACGAAAAGAAGCCCACGGTCAATAGCTGTTCGGTCTGCCACACGTCCTTCGATGCGAAGGACAAAGTGGCATTCGCAGCGCGTGCGCCGCATGCGGGTCTAAAGGCAACGGGTAATGCTGAGCCGGATACTTACAGTAAGGATGACAAGGGCGTCGAGATCACGCGTCCCAACTCGACATTCTTTAAGGACTCGCCGGATTCGCACGCCTCGTGCTTCACCTGCCACTATCAGAACGTTTATCCGACCCGAACCGACTGCGCGGGCTGCCATGCCATGACGCAATCTTATGCACGAACAGATGAGATCAGGCGGTACTCGCTAAAATTCGATCATCAACAGCCTGAGGCCCATTCGACAGGCGACTGCAACAACTGCCATATTCGGATCACGCGAACGAGCGATCTTAAAAAAATGAACGGCGCCGATGTGCCATTAATGGGCTGCGTCAGATGTCACGCAACCCAGATCAAGGACGAGCTTGATAAGCGTGCCGCGCAACCGACATTCCAGTGTTCTTACTGTCACACGACAGCGATCGGACGATTTGACGTGCCCGCAAGTCACAAAGCGAAACTCGAATAAATGATCAGCAGCCGGTCAAAAACAAATATTGCGAAAGCGGTGCTTGTCGTCACCGCCTTTTCATTATTCGCGGTCGCATGTCTAAGGAAGGAGGCCCCGGTCGAGCCGGCGATCACGGCGGCGGAAACACCCGATCCCGTTGCGGTTAATGCCGCGGACTCGAAGTTCGACAAATTCAACCATAAGGTCAAAGAGCATCAGCAATTCGCCTGTACTCAGTGCCATACACGCGAGGGAAAAAGCCGCGATCTCAAATACGCCGGTCACGACGCATGCATCGGCTGCCATCTGAACCAATTCACGAACCCCGAGAAGACAATGTGCGCTATCTGTCACAACAAGCTCGATGCCGCGGCGCCGACGGTCAAGGCGTTTCCCGCGACGTTCATCGAGGGATTCAATATGAAGTTCGACCACGCGGCGCACGATCGGGGACCGGGGCGGCCTGCCGAGGGCTGTGTAGCATGCCATGATCCGCGAGGACCGGGCAAATCGATCCCCGCCGGCATCGACGCCCACGCGAACTGTTACAGCTGCCACACGGCTGAGAGCAAGATCGGCTCCTGCAACGTCTGTCACGTGCTGGCGCCGTACAGTCGAACGCCGCCATCGCGATATGTCTTTAAGGCAGTCTTTAGTCACGCGACGCATGGCCCGGCTCAGGGGGTTAGCTGCGACGATTGCCACTCGATTCGCGCCGGGGCGTCACAGGGAAGCCAGGTCACCACCATCATCCCCGACGAACATTGCGGCCAGATCGCCAACACCTGTGCCAATTGTCACAACGGCGGCCGCGCCTTCTCGGGCCGCGATCCTTACAACATGGGCTCCTGCGCCCGTTGCCATGGCAACACCTTTAACATGCTGCCCGGCGACCCATGCCGCGGCCGGTGACCCGTGTATTCAACAAAACAATCACACGCACGCCAGGTCTGTTAGAATTAACCAAACGTTAGAGTCACAAGGGGGACCAGTTATATGGCGGCTAAAAAGCGCGCCTCCGCCGCAAGCGAACCGGAGATGTGCAGCACGGGTATTGCCGGGTTGGACAACGTTCTTTCGGGCGGATTTGCGCGCGATCGACTTTATCTGATCGAGGGCGTACCCGGCTCTGGCAAGACTACGCTCGCGCTGCAGTTCCTTATGGCAGGGGCTCGCCTTAGTGAGCCGGTACTGTATGTAACTCTTTCTGAAACGGAAGAAGAGTTGCGCGATGTCGCGGCTTCGCACGGTTGGGACCTCAGCGGCATCGATGTTCGTGAGCTTATTCCAACTGAAGAGAATCTCCATCCGGACGATCAGTACACAATGTTTCACCCGTCGGAGGTGGAGCTTACTGAGACGACAAAAACTATCCTCGCGGATGTCGAGCGCGTTAAACCGTTGCGAGTCGTCTTTGACTCATTGAGCGAACTTCGCCTGCTTGCTGGCAATCCTCTCAGGTATCGCCGCCAGATCCTTGCGCTAAAGCAATTTTTTGCAGGGCGGCGTTGCACGGTACTTCTGCTTGACGACATGACCAGCACGAGTCACGACCTGCAGGTCCAGAGTATCGCTCACGGTGCGCTTCGACTCGAGCAGCTTTATCCCGAATACGGAGCCGAGCGGCGACGTCTCATAATCCTGAAATATCGCGGTACGAAGTTTCGCGGTGGATATCATGATTATGTGATCAAACGGGGTGGCCTCGACGTGTATCCACGGTTGGTAGCGGCGGAGCATCATCCGACCGTTATCAATGAAGCGTTGCAGAGTGGGATATCCGAATTGGACACGTTGATGGGAGGCGGCATCGATCGAGGCACCAGCACGCTGATCGTAGGCGCGGCCGGTACCGGTAAATCGACTGTGTCCGCACAGTTCGCCGCCGCGGCCGCAAAGCGCGGCGAGAAGACGGCAATGTTTATATTCGACGAGAGTGTCAACACTCTACTCCGGCGAACGGCGGGACTTAAGATCAACCTTCCCAAATACGTGCGATCGGGTCACGTGACGATCCAGCAGATCGACCCGGCTGAACTCTCGCCCGGCGAATTCGCGCAGGCGATCCGTCGCGCGGTAGATGAACACCGCGTTTCGATCGTGGTTATCGACAGTCTCAACGGCTATCTCAATGCGATGCCCAACGAACGTTACCTAGTCGTGCAGCTCCACGAGATGCTCACGTATCTTGGCCAGCAGAATGTCGCGACAATTCTCGTCGGTGCACAGGCGGGCTTGATCGGTTCCAATATGTCAACGCCGGTCGACGCGAGCTACCTCGCTGATTCTGTTGTGCTCATGCGCTACTACGAGCTTAGAGGCGAGATCAGGCAGGCGATATCCGCGATCAAGAAACGCGGCGGGCGACACGAACGGTCGATCCGGGATTTCTCGCTCGGGTCGAAAGGCATCGTGCTTGGGCCTCCGCTGACGGAATTTCGCGGTGTACTGACCGGCGTCCCCATCGTCGAGAAAGAATAGATGACAATGAACGATATCGGCCCCCGTGATCTTGAAAAACGCGTTCTGGTCCTTCCCGCCACGACTAAGGATTTTGAATTGACGCGTGAGGTCCTGCACCGTGCCGGTATTCAAGGCGTTTCCTGCGTGGAGCTTGGCGACCTGATCGAGAAGGCCAAAAAAGGGGCAGGTGCCATCCTCATTGTCGAGGAGGCGATCGTCGGAAAACAGGGTAAGCGGCTTTCTGCGTTCCTTACGTCGCAGCCGTCGTGGTCGGAGATCCCACTTTTGATACTGGCGCGGTCCGGTGCGGATTCGGCAGGTATCGCGAACGCGATGGACGAATATGGCAACGTCACCGTACTCGAACGCCCTACCCGGATAGCCGCCCTTGTGAGTGCTGTGCGCAGCGCCCTGCGGGCACGCAGTCGGCAGTATCAGGTCCGTGACGATGCGATCGCCCTCGAAGCTGCCCGCGATGAGCTTGAGAACCGCGTAAAGACGCGAACCGTCGAGCTGCGCGATGCGAATAGACGCCTCGAGAAAAAAATGATGGAGACCGAGGCCGCGGAGCGTCGGGCATATTCGCTGTTACGTGAGCTTGTCACCGCACAGGAATCCGAGCGGGCAAGGATCGCACGCGACCTTCACGACGAACTCGGGCAGCAGATCACGAGTCTCCGCCTGCAATTGACCAATCTCGAACACAATCTTGCTGACAATAAGAATCTCGATCCGGCCCTTGCGTTGATCGAGCATCAGGCCGAAAAGATCGACACGCAGGTCAGCTTTCTCGCATGGAAGATCCGTCCGACGTCCATCGAAGAATTGGGTCTGTCGGAAGCGTTGGCTGGGTACATTCGCGAGTGGTCGCGCAACGTGGATATCGAGGCGGAGTTTCGCTCCGGGCCGCCCCTGGCTAACCGGCTGTTGCCAGAGATCGAGGTAAATGTCTACCGCATCATGCAGGAGGCGCTCAATAACGTTGCGAAATACGCGGCCGCGACCCAGGTCGCAGTGCTGCTCGCGACCGACGATAAAAAGCTCTCATTGATCGTCGAGGACAACGGTAAGGGATTTGATACCGGCTCGCTTCAATCGTCGGGCAGCGACGGCGGTCTCGGCATCTCCGGCATGCAAGAACGCGCCTCCCTGCTCGGCGGCATCTTCGAAATCGAGTCGAGCACCCGCACCGGCACCGCTGTTTACGTCAACATCCCCGCTAGGTTTAGATGAATCCGTTCATCGATGGATAATGGCATCGCCGTATTGCAACCGCTGCCTCAGCGAGATGCATCGTACGGTACTAGCGTCTGGGGAGGCGAAAATGCGTAGACTTAGTCCGATCTTCTTGACCATCGTTCTGACGTTTGTTACAGGCTCGTATTACCGCGTTCGCGGGCAGACCGAGACACCCAGCGTCGAGGGTACAAAATGGGTCGGGCCCGACTTTGAAGGAGTCACGAATTTTTATTTTGAGAAGGGTGGGGTCCTCTCTTACTCATACAACGGGAACTCCTACCGTAACGGAACCTGGTGGCAAGACGCCGATGTTCTCAATTTTGAAATGAATGAGAACTACCGTGTGTTCCAAGGCAAGATAGAAGGCGATGTCGTCAGCGGTGATTCGAAAAATGTTACCGGCAAGGAGTGGAAGACCACCTTCTACCGATATAAGCGCCCCAATTGCGACGGGCATTCATTCAACATCAGTGCGACCTGCGGGCCGCCGCCGCCAAAGTAACCTGGCTCCCCCCATCCCTTTCCGAAACGCGAGCGGCGGCTACATACCGCGGTTATTCCTTTTCAAGATCCCAGCCGTAGGTGCCATACCGGTCCGTTCCGGTTCCCATCAATGTGCGGCCGTCGGCCGAGAAGGCACCGCTGTTCGTTCCCAGCGACCAGGAACGATATTCATCAGACAGGATCTTAGTTTCCTGAAATTGGATGGTGCGACGATAAGGGTCAAATATTCCCGAAAAGGTTACTTTCGTTCCACCTTTTGTAAGCGTGCCTGTGAAGGTGTGGCCGTTAACACGATCTATGTCGATCACGCACGGGCCGCGATCGTAGTCCCAGGTGCCTCTCCACCGGCCGAGAAGGTCATCGCCCCGAAGCGGGGAATTCCGATCGATCTGTACAAAAGGCGGCGGTGGTGGAACCAATCCCACTCCCACCACGTTGGTATTGCGACCATGTGCAAGCGAACCCGCCGCAACGCCAGTAATAAATGCCATTACATACGACGAATCCCACGATCGACTTCATTGCTATTTGCCTCTCGATATATAGAACCCGCCAGTAGCAGTTTTGTTGCATCGGTCACAAAATAAAAAGGGAGAAGCACCAAAACATTGACAGCAAACCATATTCGGTTTCTAATAAAGGCACGGTTTCTAAAAGGGGATCTCCAAATGAAAAACTTGGCTAAGTTGTTCGTGTTATTGGGTTTGGGTGTGCTGCTGATAACGGGTCTGTGGGGATGCGCTCGTAATGGAGATACTTCTGCGAAACTCAGTGACTCGCCGACCCCAACGCCCGCAGCGAACGCCAACGCAGCGGCCAACACAAACACGACCGCCGCTAATACGAACACCGGTGGCGACAAGACGATCCCAAAAGATTTCACCCTCGGCAAGGATAGTCTCGATCCCGATTATCACGAGGTTGCGTTCAATCACGACAATCACGCGTTCCAGAAATACAGTGCGGACGGTCAGTCGGTCATGGCGTGTACCGAGTGTCATCACACCGATCAGCCGAAGTCGGCGCTCAAGCCGCCCGACGTTACATCCGAGCGCGACGTCGCCCTGACACTTGACGTGTTCAAATCCTCATCGCAAAAGGTAAGCGAGTGCCGCTCATGCCATTTTCAGGATGGCAACGTTCCGGAAGGCAAGACGATGCCAACCTCGGGCGGTAAGGACATGAATAACCAAAACGCCTTCCACATCAATTGCAATACCTGCCACGATAACGCCGCCAAGCTGAGGCCTGAGCTGAAGAGCAAGCCCGGCTTTGCCACGAGCAAAGACTGCGCCAAGTGCCACAAGAGCGGCAGCGCATGAGCGAGCGGCAGTGCGAGAAGTGCGGCACGACCGTAGCTGCGGCTAAAGCCTTTTGCCCCGAGTGCGGAAACGCTTTTGTCGACGAAGAGCAGCGCGAGGAAACGTCCGAGTTTAAGATGACGGACGGCACGATGCAGTTTTCGCAGACCATGTACGACCAGATGCTGTCGGACATGGGGCTGAATATCTCAAAGAGTTCCGAGTCGCTTACCAAAGAGGTCGCCCCGGTCCTCGAGCAGATGCAACAAGCCGCTCCGCCTCCAACCTCCGCAACGCCTACCAAGGCACCGGCGCCCAAAACGACAACGCTCAAACCCGCGGCTGCGCCGGCCGCGGCACCCGCGAAAAAAAAGACGCGTATGTGGCTGGTCATAGGCGGACTCGTCATCATTCTGTGGCTGCTCGTGGTCATTCTCGTGATCGCGTTCTACTTGCTGCAGCGACGTTTGACCTAGACCGCGGAATACTTCAACATTTCTAGCAAAGATGCCGCGCGAAGTAACAACTCCGTCGGACACGATCGACGCTTTCCGCAATGTCGATATCGTGTCCGAGCTTGTCGAGCAGCTTCCGAACGGTGAGTTCAAAAACGAACTTGATATGGATATCATCCTGTTCGGCCGCAGTTATCGCGGCAAGCAGGTCGGTCCGTACGTCAGGCTGCTGGAATTCGCTCCCGGCGAAGTGATCGTTCAGCAGGACACTTGGGAAAGCAGCATCTTTTACATCCTCGTGGGCGGGCGCCTCGAGGCTTCTATCACCGAGGCTAATGGCGATCGCGTAAAAGTTGGTGAGATCCCGGCCGGCAACTCGTTTGGCGAGATGGCGCTTCTCTCGGGCACGCCGCGAACGGCGACGGTTTCGGTCGCTGCGGACGCGGGGACGGCGCTTGTGCTCGAATTTACCCGTCCCGCGATCCGCCTTCTAAGAAAGCTACCGAAGTTCGGCCGCGCACTGGACCGCAACTATCGCGCATACGGCCTCTCGCTCACGCTCAACGAGTTAAAGGAATTCACTCAAGCCGATATTCCGGCACCTGTCCTGCAGCGACTTGACGATGCCGCTCGATTCGCCGTCTACGAGAAGGACCACGTGCTTTTCAACGAGGGCGACCCGATGAATCGCGTCGTTTACGTTCGCAGCGGCTGGATCCAACGCGTCAGCGGCATAGAGTTCAACCCGAAGGCCGCGGACCTACTGATCGAATCGGACGAATCGGTCGGCCTCGACTTCCTCGGTGCGGGAACAGTGCTTGGCCTCGACGCGATCGACGCTCCCGAGAAATGGAAGTTCACGGCCACCGTCCGCGGCCGTGCCGAGGTGCTCGAGATCGCGGTCAGTCGGCTTCGCGAGGATCGCGAGCTGAGCGCATCAGTGGTGCCCTTCCTTACGAGCTCAGCGGGCAGCGAAAGTGCCGTACCTGCACATCCATCCGACACGCGCGTCGTCAACGCCACTACCAAAGAGATCGAGACCGGCGTCGTCGACGGGGTGAACTTGCTCGTGATGGACATGGCGAAATGCGTACGCTGCGGCAACTGCTCGTTCGCCTGCCACCAGGTCCACGGACATTCACGGCTTGTCAGGCGCGGAATTCACATCGAGCGCCCGGTAAAGCCAAATGGGCGGGTCACGCAGAGCGTACTCGTCCCAACGGTCTGCATGCACTGTCAGGATCCCGAATGTCTGACGGGTTGTCCGACCGGTGCGATAGCAAGATTTCCCGACGGCCAGATCGACATTAATGCCGCTACCTGTATCGGATGTGGCGACTGCGCCACCCAGTGTCCGTACGACGCGATCTCGATGATCGCACGCGGGTCGAACGGTAATGGTCAAAACGGGCTGATCGCAAAGGTCTTTTCGCTGGGTCAGGGCCGGCTTCCAGCCCCCGTCACGCAGACCGAACAGCTTCTAGCCGTAAAGTGCAACCTTTGTCACGGTACGGGGATGAATCCAGCCGGTGCGAAGCGTGAGGCCTACTCCTGCGAGGAGAATTGCCCAACGGGCGCTCTTGTCCGTGTGAACCCACGCGAATATTTCGACGAGGTCAACGGGACCATTGGTCTTATTCAAAAAAGCAAGACTCATGCCATCGGCGTTAACATTCATCGCTCGGATCCCGTTGCTAAGGCCTGGCACATCGTCGCGGGAATTGCGGTCGTTGCTCTCAGCGTTATTAGCGTCTGGGCAACCATGAAATTCACCCAGGATGGCGCGCTCAGCCCCAGCGGCTGGCTGACAATGCGTTGGTTGACGGGCCTCACGGGGCTTGGCGGGATCGTATGGGTCATGGCGTATCCGTTTCGCAAGCAGATCTATCGCCGGCGTGCCGGTGCGCTTCGCTACTGGATGATCTCGCACATTTACATCGGCGTCCTCGCAGGTGTGCTCCTGCTTGTTCACGGCGGTACGAGTTCCGGCGGCTTGCTGACAACGCTGCTGATGATCTCGTTCGACCTGGTTATAGCGTCGGGCATTTTCGGGATGCTGTGCTACACGATCGTTCCGCGTTTTATGACAAAGATCGAGCGCGAGCCGCTGCTCGTCGAGGATCTGGAGGCCCGTAGGGCTGAGCTCCGTTCCGAGCTCGTCCGAGCGTCTAAGGAGGCTGTCGATCCCAAGCTTCGAGATCTCCTTCAGCGAAAGGTGCGCAGGCGATTCCTGGGCCTGAGCTATCTGTTCCGGCAATACTTCCGAAAAGAAAAATTGCCCGAGATGCTCGCCGCCGCCCGCGAAGAATTCACGGACCGCGCGTCGGAGCTTTCGCGGTTCGACTACGCAAAGTTGATGGAGGCGATCGAGAACGCCGCGACGCTTCGTCGTGTCGACGCACTCGTTTACCTTCATCATTTATTAAAAGTGTGGCTCGCACCGCACGTGCTGTTTACGGCGATAATGCTCGCGCTGATGGTCGTGCACATCGCACAGGTCGTTTACTTTAACGTCAGGTAAGGATGCAGGGATCGACTGGAAACTTCATTGTGACGAGACGAGACGCGGATGATCTGCGCTCCGTCATCGAAAAAGATTCCATCGACCTCGGCCGTTTAAAGAGTACCGACGTTGTTCTCGATCACCCGTCCGTCTCACGTATCCACGCACGTATTCAGTACGAAGACGGTCGTTACTCGATCTTCAATCTCTCGGAAAAAAATCGCCTTTCGATCAACGGACGCATACTCAAGCCTCAGAAGAATGATGTGCTGGCCGACGGTGACACGATCCAGATCGGACCGTTCACGATCGCCGTCGCGCGAGACGAAGGTGCGATCTCGCTCGGCGTGAGGCGCTCGGCGGATGTCGCTCCGGCCGCGGCGTACAAAGCGACCGAGGTTGAGGCCGTCGATCAGGGCGGCGTGCTCGACGTATTTTGGGAGAAGCGGAGCCGTGACGAAAAGGAAGATTGGGGTACTCGCCTTCGTCCTACGGAAAAACCGATTCCCGGCAAGGCAATGTTCAACTGGCGTCCTACAGGCGATCTCCGCCGTCCGTGGGCGCAGGGGCTTTTCGTCTGGTCAATATTGCTTATAGGGGCATTGGCCGCGTTCGCCTACTTTAAATATCCGTCGTCGTATGCCCCGAAACCGTTATCTAACCCGCACGCTGCCGGCAATAACGCGAGCCTCATCGCCGCTAAACCGAATCTCAATTCATGCACGACCTGCCATGCTCCGGACCGAACCATCGAAAGCGCATGTATTACGTGTCACACGGCGGAGCATTTTCTCGCGACGAACACGCGTGCCCATCAGCAGGCAGGCGTGACGTGCCTGTCCTGCCATTCGGAGCACCAGGGTCCCGATCATTCGCTCAACGCCTCGGCGATCCGATCCTGCGCCGGGTGTCACAACGACAACAACACCGCGACCTACAACGGCAAGTCGGTGCGCACGCCGCACGGTGGCTCTTACGGCTACCCGGTCGTGGACGGCGTCTGGAAATGGAAGGGCGTTTATCGCGAAGTGGCCGACGCGATCCCCGAGATCAGTTCGTCAGCGACCGGCGATAAGGACGAGCAGGCGAAGCTCAGCCGCCAGTTCCATACGATCCACGTCGCTCGGCTAAAGGTGCCCGAGGGACTGGTCGGCGATAAAAATGGGCTTGTTTCATGCTCCACTTGTCATAAGAGTTTTGACCCGATCGATCGCGTGACGCCGAAGCAGACGTGTGCGGCGTGTCACACTAACGCCGTTGGCGATAGCGCGAGGGACTCACGATTCACGGCTGGGCAGGCCAATTGCATTTCGTGTCACGTCCAACATCCGTACAGTACGGAGCGTTGGAGCGAGTTTCTTTCTAATGAAGCTCTCGATCGCCGAAACACTGCAGTCGCCGCACATCTGGCGCCGAAGGAACAATGAGACCACTGAAGCTCATTATTTGCGTTGTAGCGATCGGTTTTCTCGTTTGGCTGAATGTTGCCGCCACGGGCAATGCTCCTACTTACGGCGGATTGACAGCCGTCGGATGGACGAGCCTTGCGCTCGCGACGGTGGCCATCGGTCTTTTTGTGATGTTGAAGGACTCGTCGCGCGCCCTTGGCTTTTTCGGTGCAAGTGACGAACGCGGTTCCAAGACGCCCGCCATTCGGGTGCTCACGTCGGGCGAGTTAAAGGAGTTGGGTTTCGACAAATATCGCGGGCCGATTTACCCGCATCCTGTCATCTTTCCCGAGCGTTGCATTGGCTGCCAGGCCTGCGTGGATGCGTGCCCGCACGACGTGCTCGCGATCGTCGATGGCCGTGCCGCTGCTGTCGCCCCCGACCTTTGCATGGAGGATACCGCGTGTCAGGCCGAGTGTCCCGTCAATCCGAAGGCTTGCATAGTGATCAACACGACAAAGGAAGTTCGCTCTCTGCCCACTCCGACGCGTGACGGCGGAAGTTACGAGACCAACGTTCCCGGCTGTTACATCATTGGCGACGTCTCGGGTGTGCCGTTGATCAAGAATGCGGTCAAAGAGGGATACGAGGTGATCGCCCATCTTGCAAATGGAGTAAAGAGCGGCCCGGCCGATCCGAGGGCTCAGTATGATGTCGCGATAATTGGTGCAGGACCTGGCGGTGCATCGGCCGCGACTGCCGCTAAAAAAGCCGGGTTGCAATATATTGTCATCGAGCAGAACAACACCCTCTCCACTATCGACGCCTATCCAAAGGGAAAGTACATTTTCTTTAAGCCTGACACAAAAGACTGGTTCGGCGGTCTGCCCGTCACCGGCCTCGGTCTTGCTAAGGCCAAATATGGTGGGGCTGCCGGCGAAGACCCGATCATTGCGGCTATCGGCGCACCGCTCGAGGACCTCGCACACGCCGAGGCTCCCGCGATCTTTAGTGAGGTCATTTCGAAGATCCCTGCGACGCTTCACGGGGAATTGGCTCCCTCACTCACCGCAAAGATCGAGAAGGAAATAAAGAAGCGCGTCGCCACTATTGTTTCGTCTCAGGGTGCGAGCGATCCGGCGGCCGCGTTCATGTCGACGTTCCTGCCGCAACGCATCGACCGTATGCCGGCTATCCGTGCGGAGATCGCCGACCAGCTCCAGACGAAGATCCCGGGCGACCAGCGTGAGAACATCCTTTCCGTCTGGCTCGGGAATCTCGAGGCAAAAGGCGTCCGCATCAACGAACAGGAGAGCTGCAAGACCGTCGTAAAAGCGGCCGATGGCAACTATTTCACCATCGAGACCGAGCGCGGGGCCGACAAAACAAAGCAGGCCTACACTGCTCGCCGCGTCGTGATCGCTGTTGGTCTGCGCGGAGCGCCTAATAAGCTTCGGCTGCCAAACGAAGACCTCCGCGCCGTCATTAATGGCCGTGAGGAGGCAAAGGTGATCTACGGCCTCTCAAATCCGATGGACTTTCGTGGGTTAGACATCATCATCGTCGGTGGCGGTAACGTCGCGGTCGAGGCTGCCGTCGATCTCGTTGCCGTTCGCGATGGCTCCGCGATCACTCCTCGCTCCGCTGCTGATATGAATCGCGTCACGATGCTCGTTCGCGACGATCTTGCTCCGACAGTGAAGTTTGGCAACAAACTGCAGCTCTATAAATGCGCGGGCGACGGCCTCATCGATCTAAAATTCGGCGTCGGTATCAAAGAGATGCGCGAACACGAGGTCATCATTGAGGACGTCAAAACGAAACAAGAGAAAGCCACCATCCGCAACGATTACATCTTCGCCCTCATCGGCGGCGAACGACCCAACCGCTTCCTAGAGTCGATCGGTATTGAGATCAAATAGGAGCGCGGACATTTCTGTCCGCATCGCCGCTGCTCGGCGACCACTTCTACGGCACGAAGTTAAAAGTAATTATTCCTGAAACCTTAACAGGTTTTCCGCCTAGCAGAGTCGGCGCGAATTTTGAGGAGCACGCCGCCGCACGAGCCGCAGCCCGTAAGAGAGGGTGGCCGTTTATCGCTTCTGCTTGGAAGACCGCTCCATCGAGGTCGATGATAACTTGCACGTCAACAGATCCCACCGCCTTCACTGCAAGGGCGGCCGGTGGATACGCGGGTTTCGGTAACGAGAGTGCCGTTCCACCTATCACCGGGTCGCTGAGAGTCGTGTTGACCTTGGTTGGAGCATTTGCGGTCTCGTCTGATGAACCAAGGATCACATCGAACGGAAGTTCCTTTTTCGGTGCTGGATTAGCAAATTTGAATTTCAGCGATACTTGCGAAGGTGTTGGTTTACCGTCTTTTACAGCCGGATCAAATCTCGCCGACTCCGCCGTCTTCAACGCGAGCGTACGCATCGCGACAACGTCCTCACGTTTGACCTCGGGACAGACCATGTCAGGGCCCATTGCATCGTGAGCCCTTGTCACCTTTCCAGACTCATCGACATCGACGATTACCGTCACGGTGCCCTCCAGACCCGTAGTAATTGCCTTTGCAGGATACGTAACGGCCGGTACCGATTTCAGTTTTGCCTCTGTAGTTTGACCTTCGACCAGAAGAATATGACCGACAAGGACGATTAGCGTAATGAATGTGAGCCTAGCCATTTGTTTGAAAATTCTACACCAAAATAAAAACCGCGTCCGAAAACGCGGCTTCCAAAAACAAGATTAGATGTAAGTTAGACTGTTGCTCCTGGATAATCACCTCCGAGGCGTTCGGCGTTGCCCTCGGCAAGAGCATTCACCAGCTCAAAATGGAAATAATCGAATCGTGCTGCCACCGGCGGCTGTACGCGTTTGTCGTACATTTCACGCGAGCGGTCGATCGCCTCCTTGAGCCGGTCGTAAAGATCGTGAGCCTGACGGCCCTCTGTTACCTTTTTCTCGTTGTAAAGCTTGATCTCCGAAACGAGCAGCCGTGCGAATCTGCGTGCATCGTTGTGCAGCCGTCGTTCGTCGTCGGGCACGTCGATCGGCAGGTCAACAGCACGGTCACTGAGACGCGAGCTCGGCCGCGACGACACAACGCCGCCGACAGGCTCGATGGCGTGCTCTACGCCCACACCAACAGGTGCTGGAGGTGCGAAGGCCTCTACCGGCCGCTCGAAGGGCGAAACCTCTTGGGCGATCTCAGCCGACTCGATCGAGCCGCCCGAATCAAAGACCACCGCGCCGCTGTGATCCTCAGTTTGCCCATCGTCGTATGTCGGGACTTCTTCGGTATTCTGAGATTCGAAACGTTCGGATTCGTACTGTTCTGAGAATGTGCTCGGCTGACCGAACGGGCTTTCCTCTACCGTGGTCGACGAAGTGAACGCAAAACCGCTGTCGGAGACCTGCGGTTCCTGTGCGAAAGTCGGCGTGTGCCGGACCGTGTCTTCAAAACGGGTCTCTTCGACCGGGGCTGAAGGCTGTTCAAACTCGTGAGCCGTCGATTCGGCGGGAGCGGTCTGCGACGCCGCGAGCAGCTCAACAGTGATGCTGGCTACGCGGACGAGCGTCTCCAGCGCTTCGCGATTCATATCACTGCGGTGATCGTCAGCATACATTACCGCAACGCCACGCCCGCGTGCTACGAGCGGTATCGCGACCATCTGGTCGGCGCGATCGAATCCGAGCGGTCCCATGAATTCCGTATCGCCGGACTGCGGGTCATCTGCCGTGCGAAGCGATCGCAGCGCTTTGCCGAGCATTGAGTCGTTTGCGACGGGGAAGTGGATCTCGCGGATCGAGTCTTCGGCATGGCCGGCGTCTCCAAAGACCTTCCAGCCGGCGATGTGATCGTTTTTCACGATGAAGAAAGCACCACGGCCGGCGAACTGTCCGGCATGTTCGACAAGCGCTTTTAGTATTGCGGACTGGCTATCCTTGCTGCTAACGTCGGCGACCGCGTCGCGAATAGCGTCGTATCTCGCGGGAGCAGCCGGTGCGCTCGGCTGATCCATCTTCTCGGCCTCGGCAAGCGCGTTGGCGGTGAGCTTTGCTCCCTCGTCGCGAGCAAGTCGCAGGTGCTCGGAAACGGAACTCAAAAATGCTTCGTCTAGAGTGTGCTGGGATTCAAAACGCTGAGCAAAGGCCTGGACGGCCTCGTTGACAGAAGCGCGATGGTTCTCAAATTCCGACTCGATGCGGGCCTGAAACTCGGATGTGTCCTGACGCAGTTTGTCGTGGACACTTTTTAGGAATGTCTCGAATTCCGATCTCAGACTCTGTTCGAGTTCTTCGCTATTCACAACGTTTCTCCTCCATTAATGGCAAAAAAAGAATATCTAAGTAAGGAATGGTGGTCGGCGACGGGGGCGGATATTACCCTGTTTACGGAAGGGCGACGATCCAGCGTAAGATCGCCATCACTGGAAATTATGACGAAAATCCGCGTTTTATGTCAAGAAATTCTTAAGAATCAATGAAATAAAGTCTGTTGAACGCATTCAAGGCTAGACCGCAATGACGCTGATCTCTGGATCGATCTCGTCGCGGATCATGTTCTCGATGGCCATCAGAGTTCCGGTGAGTGAACTGGGGCAACTGCCGCAGGCGCCTTCGTAGCGGATCTTTAGAGTATTATCGGCTAGCTCGAGGACCTCGAGCCATCCCCCATCTCCTGCCAGGTAAGGGCGAATTCGCTCGTCGAGAAGCTCGTTGATCGAGGCGATCTTCGGGTCGTCGCTCGCCGCGGCGGCTATCGCACCGCCGACGGATGCTGCGGCTCCGTTACTATGACCATTCGACGGTTTTACCGCCTCCGCTGCCCGGATCGGAACGGCTAGAGCCGGCAGGATCTCGTCCCATTCGGAGTCATCCGTCTTCTCGACGGTGATCATCTTGTCCATATAGAAAACGGACACGACTTCGCCGATATCAAAAAGAGACTTTGCAAGCTTGTCTTCTGCCCCGGCCTCCGCGGTCTTGAATGAGTGAGAGGTCCCCCACGAGACGGGCTCGCGAAGAATAAACTTCACTGCGTTAGGATTGGGTGTTTCCTGAATGTCCGAGATCTTGGGCATAACGGCCAAAAATGCAGGTTCTCAAAACCTTACATTTTAGTCAACATTATAACCCAGATCCGGTCAGGCTCCTAACTTTGGAGGCAAATGAAGAAGCGGCCGGGAGTTTACACACCCAACCGCCCGAATTAGAAAGCTTTTCGAGTATATGAGGCCCGCATTTGGCGGGCCGATCTCACAGAACTTCTATTCCGTGATGTGAATGTCCTCGGTCTTGTTTACACGACCCGAGAGGAACATTACTCCGAAAACTACCATCAGTATTGCGAGGACGATCCCGCCGATCATGAAGGGCGTGCCGCCGGTCGCACTTGACTGAAATTTATAAAAGCAAAAGCCAGCCGCTAGGAGACAGACGACTGCAAGTAAGCCGTTTATCATTTACTTTCACCTCCGTCATCCCGCCAAGGGATGAAGATCAAAGAACCAAAATAGGGCGAAAACCGAGCTTGGCATGCTCGAAACTACAAAGATCTACCAAATGTAGCCTCATAGTAACTCCACTTGGGTACAAGCGCAAGCGGTTTTCCGGTGCCCTTAGGCACCATGCCGGGCCATTGCAACGCGCGGTATCGCTTGCAGGTCGTTGAGGAACGATATATCTTCCCAACCCGCGTCCTGAAGCTCGTTACGAACGGCCGACGATTGGCCATATCCTATCTCCATCAGCAGCCATCCGCCGGACTCCAAATATTTCTGGCCGTCTTTTATGATCTTGCGGATCACGTCGAGCCCGTCACCGCCGCCGGCAAGAGCGAGTAGCGGTTCGAAATCTCTTACTTCCGCCTGGAGCGATGTGATGTCGCGATCGGGGATATACGGAGGATTGCTCACGATCAGATCGAACCGTCCGGAGACTTTATCGAATAGATCGCTCTCAATGAGATCCAGCCGATCCGTAACACCGTGCTTCACCGCATTTGATCTTGCAACAGCCAGAGCCAGGGGAGACTTGTCGATGCCGACCGCAGTCGCACTCCCGATTTGATGAAGTATCGAGACTGAGATACATCCAGACCCGACGCCCAGTTCGAGAAAAGACCTGCCGCCCTTGGGCAGCAGTTCGATCGCCTTCTCGACGAGTATTTCGGTCTCGGGGCGGGGAATGAGTACATCCGGCGAAACTTCGAATTCCAACCCGTAAAACTCTTGCTTACGCGTTAGATGCTGAAGCGGAATTCGTCGTGCCCGTCGGTCGGCCAGACGATCAAGTTGCCTGCTCTCAGCCTGGGTCAAAATGTATTCGGGATGCGCTATCAAAAAAGTCGCTGGTCTATCGACGGCAATTCGCACCAGCGACGAAGCCTCGCGGAGCGCGTTCGTTACTCCGGCCTTGCGCAGCTTTTCGGCTATGCTCCTTATCGCAGTGTCGATCGTCATCTTATCGTTTGAGTATACCGCGCGGGTGAAACAAGGATTTTGCCCTTTCGCAAGAAAAGCTAGATAATGATTCGTTAAATACGATGAAGTTCTTCTCCGATATCAGGCTGCTTTTGCTCGCCATTTGGCTCGGTGCGGCAGTGTTTTTTATTGGTGTCGCTCAGTCGGCGTTTGCCGTGATCGCAGATCGCGAGGTCGCGGGAGCTGTAGTGGGACGCAACCTGATGGTGCTCAACCTTGCCGGTATAGGCATCGCCGCGATCGTGCTTCTGACCTCGTTCGTCGGGATGACGAATGTGAACAAGGTCCTCCTGTGGCTTGAGCGGTTCTTACTTCTCGTTGTTGGTGCGGCGTGCGCTGTAGGTCAATTCGTGATCGGATTTTGGCTGTCCAGTATCCGTACTCAAATGGGCAAGCCTATCGAGGAAGTGGCTGCCGACGATCCACTGCGAATTCAGTTCAACGTCGTCCATGGTTATTCCGAGTGGGTGCTTGTCGCGGCGATGGCGGCGGCGTTACTCGCGTGTTTTATTATCTCGAACCGCAAATTCGGCCCGGGCAAAGGCGACAAGGCCGACGTTTACGATTTTTCAAAAGAATTCAAGATCTGATCCCTTATGCTGCAGATAATCGAGAAAGTCGACAACTTCTCCGATCGCTTCAAACGGTGGAATGCCAATGAGGATCTTCGCAATTACCCGTTTGTCGAGAACGTGCGAGCACCGCTCACGCCATTCCGGCGCGCACTGCCGATGTTAAACCTCGGGCTGATCTCATCCGCCGGCGCGTACATCGATGGGACGGATGCTTTCGACACGGATTCGAAGGACGGCGATCTCGGCTACCGTGAGATCCCGATAGAGGTTGAAACTTCGGATATTCGATTCGCTGCGAAAGGCTACGATCCCACGTCCGTCAAAGAAGACCGCAATGCACAGATCCCGATCGACCGGCTGCTCGAATATCAGACGAGCGCCGTTATCGGCAGCTTAAATGATGTCTTTTGGTCCGTGAGCAGTTGGATCCCAAATGCGGCCCGCGTTGCCGATGAACTAGGCCCCCAGGTCGCCGAGCGTTGCCACCGATATGGTATTCAAGCGGCGTTATTCATTCCGGCGTCGCGTCTGTGTCATCAGACGCTCGGGATCATTGCACGCGTTGTGGAGTCGTCAGGTATTCCAACGATGACGATCTCGGTCGACCCGGGGATGACCGATCGGGTTAGGCCACCTCGATCGGCGTACTACAACGGCGAATTCGGTTCGGTCGCGGGTAAGCCGAACTGGAAACAATATCAACTTCGCGTCCTCGACGAAGCCCTTCGCTGGGCGGAGACGTTCGACCAGCCAGGCTCGCGCAAGCTTGCCGTCGATCTTGAGACGCAGGTCGAGGCCGCCCGCGGCGAACGATGACCGAAGAAGTCATTCAACACCTTACAACTCACAAGGTTTTTGATTACTTGGAAAGTCGCGCTCCAACGCTATTACTCGTTGACGCCAGCTGGAATAAGAACAAAGCCGCGGCAACGGAGTTCAGACGTGCAGCGGACTCAAACCTTGCTCTCAAAGGAAGGGGGCTTATATATATAAGTCCCAAAGGAAGCTTCGTATTTTGGGAGTGCGATGTAGATGACCAATCGGTGTCGGGTGTTCTCCGAGATAGCCAGGTTCGCCTCCCAGCGGTCATCTACCGAGAATGGTCTGGGAACGTCCAGATTCTAAAGGGTACTCAGAGTATCGCCAAATTCTTTGCAGACCTTAGCCACCCATCTGCCATTTCTTAATTGCTTCGAGCGGATAGATCAGCATTATCATGTTGATCAGCAGGCTGTCGTGGATCGTAAGGACGAGGACGGCTTCAGTCGCCAGAAAAAGCGCGAGCGACTTCCAGAACTTCAGCTTGTAGGCGATAACAAACCCCATACCGCAGCAAAAGATATCCGACATCGAGTTGAGGATCGAGTCGCCGAAATAATCGAGCGAGATCGTCGCCGCGCGGTACCGTTCGATCACGTAGGACGAGTTCTCGGCGACCTCCCAGCATGCCTCTATTGCAACTGCGATAACGAGTCGCCAGGCAACCGGCACACGACGGAATACCAGTCCGAGCAGCCAAAATTCCAGGACTCCGTGCAGAACATGCGTGAAAGAATACGGGTCGATGAGATGCTGTGAATTGTGTGTCGACCAGATGTTCCACGCCCATGGTGCGTAGTCACCCGTTTGGCACCACCACACGCGGCCTTGCGTCCAGAGGATGAACGCCGCAATCACCATGATCGCCGGGATGACGAACATCGGTGTTAGGCTTTTTCTCAATTCATCAATCATTCTTCGACCGATGACACTCAGATCGCATCCACGATGCCATTAAGTGTTGTCGAGGGCCTCATAGCCGCATAGGCCTTTTTCTCATCAGGATGATAATAGCCGCCGACATTCTGAGGCTTGCCCTGTGCCGCGAGCAATTCATCGTTGATCTTCGATTCGTTCTCCTGCATCGCTTTTGCGACCGGAGCAAAGACTGCGGCAATTTCTGCGTCGGCGGTTTGGTCCGCTAGGGCCTCAGCCCAATACATCGCCAGATAGAAATGCGAGCCGCGGTTGTCGATCTGCCCTACCTTCCTGGCTGGAGACTTATCGTTCGTCAGGAATTTTGCATTCGCGACATCCAGCGCGTCAGCGAGGACCTGAGCTTTTTTGTTATTTTGAGTTTGAGCCAAATGCTCGAAACTTGCCTGCAATGCGAGGAACTCGCCAAGCGAATCCCAGCGTAAATAGCCTTCCTTTTCAAACTGCTCGACATGCTTTGGTGCCGAGCCTCCCGCACCTGTTTCGAAAAGGCCCCCGCCGTTCATCAGCGGCACGATGGAGAGCATTTTTGCCGAGGTGCCGAGTTCCAGGATCGGGAACATATCGGTCAGGTAATCTCTCAGAACATTCCCAGAAACAGAGATCGTGTCTTTTCCTGCTCGAGCCCGCTTGAGCGTTTCAAGGACGGCGTCTTTGACGTCCATGATCCTGACATCGAGGCCTGTCAGGTCGTAGTCTCTTAAATACTCTTCGACTTTTTTGATGAGCTGAGAATCGTGGGCCCTGTTTTTGTCCAGCCAGAAGATCGCTGGGGTATCCGAGAGCCTTGCTCGGTTAACAGCAAGCTTTACCCAATCGCGGATAGGCGCATCTTTGGTCTGGCACATTCGGAAAATATCGCCGGTCCGGACCTTTTGTTCGAGCAATACACCTCCATTCTCATCCTCGACCTTGACCGTGCCATCGCCAGTCACCTGAAAGGTTTTATCGTGCGAACCGTACTCCTCGGCCTTCTGCGCCATCAGGCCGACGTTCGGGACCGAGCCAAACGTTTTTGGGTCGATCGCTCCGTTCTGTTTCATGTCCCGAATGATCGCGTCGTAAAATCCAGCGTAGGTGCGATCTGGGATCATACAAACGGCATCTTCTTCCTTACCGTCCTTGTCCCACATTTTTCCGCCGCCGCGTGCGAGTGCGGCCATGGAGGCATCGACGATCACATCCGAAGAAACGTGGAAATTAGTGATCCCTTTGTCCGAATTGACCATCGCAAGCTTGGGGCCGTCCTCAATGGTTTTTGCAATGTCCGCCCTGATCTCGGCCTCGCGCGGATGGCCGGTGATCTTCTCGAACAGCGTCGCTAGTCCGAAGTTCGGGTTAATGTCCAGTTCCCTAAAGATGTCGGCATATTTCTCAAAAATATTTTTGAAATATGTCTCGACGATCGCCCCGAAAATTATCGGATCTGAGATCTTCATCATCGTCGCTTTTAAATGCGCCGAGAGGAGAACGTCCTTTTCCTTGGCCTCACTTATCGCATCCTGGACGAACGCCTTCAGAGCGGTCAGATCCATCGCCGATGAATCGATCACCTCACCTGTCTTTAGCGGAGAGAGATCCTTTAGTACTTTTTCCGATCCGTCATCGCCGTAGAAAACGATCCGGAAGCTGCCGTCTGCCTCCACGGTCGTCGAATTTTCGGTCCCGTAGAAGTCCCCGGAGTTCATATGTGCGACCGAGGTTTTGGAGTCCGCTCTCCACTCGCCCATCCGATGAGGATTGGCCTTGGCGTAATTCTTGACTGCTCTTGGCGCACGCCTGTCGGAGTTGCCCTCTCTGAGCACAGGATTTACGGCACTGCCAAGGACTTTTGCGTACTTTTTATTAATGGCTTTTTCTTCGTCGGTTTTAGGTTCCGCCGGGTAATTCGGTACGCTGTAGCCTTGTTTCTGCAACTCGGCGATGGCTGCTTCCAACTGTGGGACCGAAGCGGAAATGTTGGGCAGCTTGATGATGTTTGCCTCGGGCGTTGTCGCCAATTCGCCCAACTCCGCAAGCGCATCGGGCGTTTTTTGAGCGTCGGTCAGATATTCGGGGAAATTCGCGAGGATGCGCCCCGAGAGCGAAATATCGGGCACCTCTATTTCTATATCGGCGGCCTTGGTAAAGGCTCTGATGATAGGTAGGAGAGAGTACGTCGCCAACATCGGCGCTTCGTCGGTCAATGTGTAATAGATCTTCGAGTTGTTTGCCATGTTATTTGCTGAGTGCATCTAAGATTATTATATTGAGGACAGTTATGTTGCGAACAAGGCGGATCATTTATCTCCTGGCGGCTTTGCTGGTCCTCGGTGCACCGGCCGTCTTGCCGCAGACGCCTCCTCTGCCTCAAGAGATCTTTCGCGACTCTGACGGCAACGTGATCTCGAACAATGAGTTCGTTGATATACGGATGGCGAACTTCACCTATCCGGACGCGACGATAATCAACGTTCTCGAGAATGGCGTCAAGGAGTTTCGTCTACAAAAGATCCCTCAGGAGGGAATGGCCGCACCTTCATTCGACGTTCGGACGATCGACGGCAGGCAATTGTCTCTCGCTTCTTTAAAGGGCAAGGTTGTCGTACTGAATTTCTGGTTCATTGGCTGTCCGGCCTGCGCGGGACAGGAACCAAAACTCAATGAATTAAAAGCGAAGTTCGCCGACCGGTCGGACGTTGTTTTCCTGGCGATGACGTATGACGCCGCACCGGATGTGAAAAAGTATCTATCCAAAACTAGATTCGATTACCTCAGTGTGGCAGATGCCGATCCGACGATGAAGCCATTTCATTTCATCGGCTATCCGAAAAACATAGTGATCGACAAGAGCGGGATAATGATCTACTGGCGCGGGGCTATCCACGCCTGGGATAAATTTGAATCGGTCATCCGAAACGCCCTCGCGGATAAGAAAGACAACGTGAATGTGGCCAATTAGCTTCTCATCTTAAAAGACATCTTTTTAAGGGGGAATCGAAATGGTACGCGAGGAAAGGGAAGTTTTCGATGACCAGAACTGGGTCCCATGGATCGGACTTGCGTTGGTTGTTCCGGCGATCATTGTCCTGCTCGTGGGCGTTCTGGGCTTGTTGTCGGGTATCCAAAAGGCGAGTCCGGGCCAACTCGCCGTAGAGAGCAGCCCGGGTTTGGGAGGCGTTGTTGCGGGTTCGCTTGCCGCGGTCGGCACCTTTTCGGCTCTGATGCTGGGCCTTGTCGGTCTGGTTCGCGCACTCAGACGACCCGCCCCGCACAATGGGCGGTCGGTGGGCATTGCAGGGTTTACGCTAGAGGTAGGATTGATCGTTCTCTCGATACTTCTGATGGCGCTCCTTGGGTTTATGTACCTCTAGCTAACCGGCCATTTCTTGCGTTAGACTGTTTGCTCATTGAGTTGGAGCTATGAGCAAAGCGCGTCAGCCACTTGTTTCGATAATAATGGGCAGCAGATCGGACTGGTCGACGATGGAACACGCGTCGGCGACGCTCGACGAGTTCGGCGTTGTGCATGAAAAGAAGATCGTTTCCGCTCATCGGACACCGGATCTTCTTTTCGAATTTGCAAAGTCGGCCGAAGAGCGCGGCATCGAGGTCATCATCGCCGGTGCAGGCGGCGCGGCTCACTTGCCCGGCATGTGCGCGTCGCAGACATTAATTCCTGTGCTTGGCGTGCCCGTCGAGAGTAAAGCCTTAAAAGGGCTTGATTCGTTGCTCTCGATCGCCCAAATGCCGGCAGGCGTGCCGGTCGGTACTCTTGCGATCGGTCCTGCCGGTGCCAAAAACGCGGCACTTTTGGCCGTGGCGATCCTCGCAAACACACGCCCCGACCTACGAAAGAAACTGCACTCATTCCGTTCAAAACAAACAAAGATCGTACTCCAGACTAAGCTCGACAAGCGTTAAAACTTGTTGACACCACGTCGATCTGGGGCGTAGATTAGGAGAACCACATCATTCTCCCGCCTGGCGAGGTTCCCCTATGAGTAGTACAAAATGCAGCAATTGCGGATTGGTAAATCACGCGTCCGAGGCGTTTTGCCGGCGCTGTCACCTGGAACTCAACGTTAAGCGTTCCAGACCGGTCGTGAGTCCAAAGGACGCGGCGAAACGGTCCTCGCCGATCTGGTCGCTTCTCGCATTGACCTTGGTCGGGGCAGCGGTCTGGTACATATATACCGGGATGGAGAAGTCGGTCGCACAGGTCCAGGCGAATGACGCAAAACGCGTCGCAAATCAGGCAAAGGACCCATCGGCTGGACTCACCCGTACTCAATACGATCAGCAGCGTGCCGGACAATATGGCAATGCGATCCAGAGCAGCCAGGGCTTGAACGCGTCGCAAGCCCACACGAACGAGATCAATCAGTTAATGAATCGCACCAGCGGCAAGTAACGATTTCTGGCCACGGCTCACTCTGCGGTAACCTATCGATTCACGCGCATCGGAGTGGGCAAAATAATTCTTCCCAATTCAACGATCGGTGTTTTCGGCAGCGGTCAGCTCGGTCGAATGTTCGCCATCGAGGCCCGTAAGATGGGCTATCGTGTCCATACCTTCTCGCCGGACACTGATACGCCGACCGGGCAGGTTGCGGACATCGAGACTTGCGGGTCCTATGACGACCTCGATGCTGTGCGCCGATTTGCCGAGGGCATTGATGTTCTGACTTTCGAGTTTGAGAACGTACAGTTCTCCGCTGTCGAGGCCGCCTCAAAGATCGTCGACGTCCATCCAAGAGGCGAGATCCTTCACATCACGCAGAACCGTTTGCGGGAGAAAACATTTCTCTCAAAGAACGGCTTTCCTGTAGCAGGGTTTCGCCACATTCGTCAGATCGACGACCTCCGAGGCGCCGTCGAGGAGATGGGGCTTCCATGCGTCTTAAAGACGGCCGGCTTCGGCTACGACGGCAAAGGCCAGGCAAAGCTGACCGTGCTTGACGATATTGAGAAGGCCTTCGCTGCGATGAATGGCGGTGAGGCCGTGCTCGAGGCTTTTGTGGATTTTGAGAAAGAAGTTTCGGTCGTTTGTGCCCGAGACATCGGAGGCAATTTTGCTCACTACGGCGTGATCGAGAATGAACACGCAAACCACATTCTCGATGTTTCCGCTGCCCCGGCCGGTGTTCCCGTGTCGGTCACGAATGACGCAGTTGATATAGCAAGAAGTATCGCGGATCAACTCGGGTACATCGGTACTTTGTGCGTTGAATTCTTCTTGTGCGAAAGCGGCCGCTTGATCGTCAACGAACTCGCGCCGCGACCTCACAATTCCGGGCATCTGACATTCGACGCTTGCGTGACCTCGCAGTTCGAGCAGCAACTTCGAGCGGTTTGCGGCCTGCCACTCGGCTCGACAGAATTTTCTCGTCCCGCTGCAATGGCCAACCTCCTCGGCGACCTCTGGGAAAACGGCGAGCCGGATTGGACCGCAGCCCTGAGCGACACAGCCCTTAAGCTGCACTTGTATGGAAAAGTCGAACCCCGGAAAGGCAGAAAGATGGGACACTTGACCGCCCTTGCTGAAAGCCCGGCCGAAGCGCGTCGCGCCGTTTTGAGCGGTAGGAAGCGCTGTTAGAATCGTCGCCCGACTGCCACGCCGGCGATCACCGCAAGGAATCCAAGTAGAATACTCAGCACCAGATAACCGAAGGCGCTCAGCAATTCCCGCTCGCGCATCAGGCCGTAGATCTCTGCTTCAAAGGTCGAGAACGTTGTGAAGGCGCCCAGAAAGCCGACCATGATCGCCATTCGCAGATTTTCGCTCACGTCCCATTTGTCGGTCAGCACGATCAGGCAAAGTCCGATCAGGAAACAGCCACTGACGTTTATGACGAATGTCGGAAGTGGAAACTTGCCTAACAGACCTGTTAACGGCGAGATGTTTATCAGGTAGCGCGCAACGGCACCAAAGGCACCCCCGATCGCCACAGAGAAGATCTTTAGGGTCGTTTCCATCCACCGCATTATACATTTCCCGTCGAGCGGAATCATTTGCACGCTTTTTTAGCGACAAGCTACACTCAAAGGTTATGGCGGAATCGCTTGCCTACACGGTTGGAGCCACGCGTGAGGCGATCTACAAGGAGATCGCGCCGCAGATAGAGGCGCTCGTCGAGGGTGAGACCGATCTTATCGCGAACCTTGCCAACATTGCCGCCGTTCTAAAAGAAGCTCTCGGCTTCTTTTGGGTAGGGTTTTACCTCGCGAAGGGCGGGGAGCTAGTGCTTGGCCCGTTTCAAGGGCCGCTCGCGTGTACGCGGATCAAATTTGACGAGGGCGTCTGCGGACATGCATATACCACGCAAAAAACGGTGATCGTGCCGAATGTTGATGAATTCCCCGGCCACATCGCCTGCGCAACTGCTTCCAGGTCGGAGATCGTCCTTCCATTGATGGATGCTGCCGGAAATGCCATCGGCGTTCTAGATGTCGACAGCGATAAACTTGATGATTTCTCTTCCGTAGATGCTCACGGTCTCGGCCGTATTGGGAAAATAATTGAGCGAGTCATCCAGGGCCACACGCACTCTGGCAACTCGACATGATATCTGCTGAATATCCCTTCTGGGTTTGGTTCGTCTTTTTTGGGGTCGTTCTCGGGGCTCTTTTCGTCGATCTCGGAATTGCCAACCGGAAAACCCATGCACCCACCCGCAAAGAAACATTCATCTGGTCGGTCGTCTGGATCACGCTGGCCCTCGCATTCAACGGATTTGTTTTTTCTCAATTCGGTGTCGGAAAGGCAAAGGAATTCTTTACCGGTTACCTGATCGAGCTGTCGCTCTCGATCGACAACTTATTCGTTTTCCTGCTGATCTTTCGCTACTTTAAGGTCCCAAAAAAGTTTCAGCACCGTGTTCTCTTCTGGGGCATCCTGATGGCGCTCGTCCTCAGGATGATCATGATCTTTGCCGGTGCGGAACTCGTCGAGAGATTCAACTGGGTGCTCTACATCTTTGGCGCGTTTCTTATCTATACGGGCATAAAAATGTTTGGTGAGGATGAGTCATTCGACCCAGAGGAAAGCGCCGTTGTTCGTCTTTCGACCAAATTCATCCGCATATCGAAACACTACGACGGCGAGAGTTTTTTCATTCGTGATGAGAAAGGGCGTCTCGCAGGTACGCTGCTCCTCCTTGTTTTGATCGTGATAAACGTTGCCGATCTGGTTTTCGCGGTGGACTCGATCCCGGCGATCTTTGGCATCACTACTGACCGATTCATCGTTTATACGTCAAACATCTTCGCAATCCTTGGTTTGAGGACCTTTTACTTCCTGCTCGTCGAGATGGCCGAGAAGTTCCACTACCTTAAATACGGGCTGGCCGTTGTGCTTACGTTTATCGGCGTTAAAATGCTCTTGCCTCTCGCCGCGCAAGGGTTGATAATGGCACTCGGAACGGAAGCCGATTCGGCCTTCAAAATGCTCCTACAGGGTTTCTTGCATCATGAGTATGAGCAGCAATTGATCAACATTTCGCTGCTCGTTGTCGGGGGCACGATCGCAGCATCCGTGATCCTTTCTCTGGTATTTCCGCGAAAGAACACGCCGGCCGGGGACGAAGAATAGTTTATGCCCAAGGGCGAAGAGCATTACAAACGGTATTACATCGAATGGTGGAAGATACGTAAGAGTACGATCTACCTCGTTGTAGGTATCGTGATCGCGGGGAGCGCTATAGCCGGGCTCAGTATGTGGGCGTCCCGCAACAACTGGTTCGCCACCGTCGACAGTTCTCCGATCCCGAAGGACGCAGCGAAGATAATTTCATTCGAGGGCGAGGTCCGTATCACCCGGGCCTCAACGCGCGAGACCATCCTTGTCACAAAAGAAACGTTCCTCGCTGCCGGCGATACCATTCAAACCTTGGCCGACGGGCGGGCTGTCATTCAAATGATCGACGGATCGAAGTACTCGATGAAGCCTAACAGTACAATGGTCGTCAACGATTCGAGCACGATCTTCGGCGGCAAGAACGTTACCGTTTCGCTTGATGACGGTCAGCTTAATGTAAAGACCGACGAATCGCCGCAGGACTCCAGGAACGTCGTCGAGGTCGCCGACTCGCAAAATCGCCTGCTGCCGAATACGGACGCGAGTTTTAACGCCGATGCGCAGAATAACGGCGGTGAAATTCGCGTTAGTCGCGGCGGCGTCGAGACGACGATCGGTGACGAAAAGACCACGATCACCGAGAATCAATTCGCGGCAGTTAACGGTGGCAAATTGTCCGCCCGCGAGCAGCTCCTGGCACCGCCGCGGCCGATCGCCCCGGGCAATGCCGCGCAGATAATGGATTCGAGCGGTTCCGGCGTGACCGTAACATTCAGCTGGCAGGATGCCGAGGGAAACCCCGCAGCGAGTTATTACCTGCAGATCGCTCGCTCACCCATTTTTGCTTCGGACGCGATCCTCGTCGATCGAAATGCAATGACATCGCATGAGTTCCGCCTTGCCGGTCTTACTCCCGGCACCTATTACTGGCGGATCAAGGCGACCGCCCGTTCGGGACAGACCACCAACTGGAACGATCCTTGGAAGCTCCTGATCGCTCGTGGAGGTGACGGCAGCGGTATCGACGCAAGTGAATGGCAGGTCGAGCCTGTCGGCGGCACTGTCTATATTCTTTCCGGAAGGACGCAGCCCGGAATGTTCGTTCGCGCCGGAGGCCGGCAAACGTTTGCGGGGCCGGACGGGGCTTTCAGGCTCCAGATCTCGACTGCTGCGTCTGAGGTTTCTGTCGAGATCGGCGACGACCGCGGCAACCGGTCGGGATATGTTCTTTCGCTCAGGAACGGTAACCTGCTGCGCCGTTACTAGGAGGGCCAAGATCGGTCACGAACATTCACATCAGCCATCAAAACGAAACACGGGTCGGCTTAAGATCGCCCTCGTTTTAACGCTCGTCTACATGATCGTAGAGGGCGTGGGAGGCTGGTTGACCAACTCACTCGCTCTTATCGCCGACGCCGGTCATATGCTGACGGATGTCGCGGCACTGACATTAACGTTGAGCGCGATCTGGTTTGCTTCGCGGCGGGCGACGCCGAGCAAGACATTCGGCTATTACCGACTTGAGATCCTTGCAGCGTTGGCTAATGGTGTGGTTCTTGCCCTGCTCTCGGTCTGGGTCATCTACGAGGCCTGGTTCCGCTGGGCTCAGCCGCCAGACATCAATGGCTTTCGGCTAATGGGCATCGCAGCCGGCGGACTTGTGGTGAATATCATCGCCGCGTTTCTTCTGCATTCGGATCATAAGGACGATCTAAACCTCCGCGGTGCCTGGCTGCATGTGATGGGAGATCTGCTCGGCTCGGTGACCGCGATCGCTGCCGGGTTGTTGATAGCCTCGTACGGATGGCTGTGGGCCGATCCGGTCTGCAGCATCCTGATCAGTGTGATCATTATTGTCGGCGCGGTACGGCTTACGCTCGAGTCGGTTAACGTCCTGCTGGAAGGCACTCCACCCCACATCAGCCTCCCGGCTGTCGAACGCACCATTCTGGAGACGAGCGGCGTCGAGGGCGTCCATGACCTCCACATCTGGACGATCTCGTCGGGGATCGACGCGTTGTCGGCTCACATCAGCCATCCCGATTCCGTAAGGCACTCCGAGCTGCTCGTGACGGTGCGGGACCGGCTCCACGACCGATTCGGAATTGACCACCTTACTATCCAGATGGAAAGCACGAGTCATGAGAATGAGGCTCTCTATGTTTGTGAAAGCAACGGCCGTTGCTTCGAGCCGACGAGTGCCAGGTGATGCCAACGATAGAACTCAAATACGGCGCTACGTCGATAGCATTCGAACATCACGACACACTTAGCATCATCGGCGGACCTGCAGAGCAGCCCGTACTCGGCGACGCTGCTCTCGGCGAAGCCCTCGATCGGCCGATCGGCTCCGCAAAGTTTGAGGAGATCGTCCATTCCGGCGACAAGGTCCTCATCGTTGTTCCCGACGCGACTCGTGAGACCGCAGCGGGGCAGATCGTGAATCTTGTTATTCGCCGCCTCATCGCAAATGGGACGGCCCCCGGCCATATCACGATCATCTTTGCGACTGGCATTCATCGAGCGGTCACGGAGCAAGAAAAGTCACGTATCCTCACGCCGTTCGTCGCACAACGGATAAAGACTCTGAATCATGACGCAAAGGACCTCGCGCGTCTTATTCGCTTCGGCGAAACATCGACGGGCATTCCTGTCGAACTCGATCGAGCACTCGTCGAACACGATCATGTAATTCTTGTCGGTGGAGTTTCTTTTCACTACTTCGCCGGTTTCACTGGCGGACGAAAGCTCGTCTGTCCGGGGCTTGCCTCGGCACGCACCGTGTCGGAAACGCATCGGCTTGCCTTCGACCGTTCGACGTTGTCACGCCGCGTTGGCGTCGACACTTTCCAGCACAGTGGGATCCGAAGCTTGGAATTCACGTGACTTGAAGTCGCGGC
>JADMIO010932585.1_pt1 | contig 80093 bp, 78 predicted proteins | sample 8958161 | NCBI WGS metagenome assembly JADMIO01 (sample SAMN16585339, study PRJNA669376) | soil metagenome | isolation source: Crop rotation soil | place: USA: Cullars Rotation, Alabama | collected 2011 | reverse complement strand
GCCGCGACTTCAAGTCACGTGAATTCCAAGCTTCGGATCCCACTGTGCTGGAAAGTGGATTCAGTCGGAGTTGCTGATCGGAAACAGGGTCGCTCGAAGTATGGCGCTAAGCGGCCCAAGGCAGCCAAATAGATTTCGGATTTCGGATTTCGGAATTCGGATTTGAACAATCCGACTCCTAAATCCGAGCTTGAGGAAACATGCCAAGAAGAAGAGTTGCAGAGAGACGCGAAGTTCTCCCGGATCCAATTTACAGCAGCCCGCTGGTCACGAAGTTTATTAACGGCGTGATGTGGGGCGGCAAGAAGTCGCTGGCTGAGAACATCTTCTATAGCGCCATGAAGCAGATTGGCGAAAAAACGAACGAAGAGCCCCTTAAGGTTTTCAAGCGCGCTATCGACAACGTCAAACCGACGGTAGAAGTTAAGTCGCGTCGCGTAGGTGGTTCTACTTATCAGGTGCCAGTCGAGGTTCACCAGGAAAGACGCGGAGCGCTTGCAATTCGCTGGATCGTTTCTTACGCGCGTGGCCGCGGCGAGAAGACGATGACGGATCGCCTGGCCGGCGAGATTCTTGACGCGGCCAACAATCGTGGCAACTCGGTCAAGAAGAAAGAAGATACGCACCGTATGGCAGACGCTAACAAGGCGTTTGCGCATTACAAGTTCTAACGGGGTGAATAGTAAATGGTAAATGGTAAATAGTCGGACCGTCGAACGTTCTTACTATTCACCATTCACTATTTACCATTTACGGTTTTTATGGCTAAGCAAGACTTAAACTTAACCAGGAATATCGGCATCATGGCCCACATCGATGCCGGTAAGACCACTACCACGGAACGTATCCTTTATTACACGGGCATCACGCACAAGATTGGCGAGGTGCACGAGGGTACGGCGACCATGGACTGGATGGAGCAGGAGCAGGAGCGGGGTATCACGATTACCAGCGCTGCGACGACCTGTTTCTGGGAACGCAACGGCGTCGATCATCGCATCAACATTATTGATACACCTGGGCACGTTGACTTCACGATGGAAGTTGAACGTTCCTTGCGCGTGCTTGACGGCGCAGTCGCAGTGTTCGACGGCGTGGCTGGAGTTGAGCCGCAGTCAGAAACGGTATGGCGTCAGGCTGACAAGTATGGCGTTCCGCGAATTTGCTTCATTAACAAACTCGATCGGGCTGGAGCTTCGTTTGATCGTTCGTTCGAGTCGATAATTACCCGCCTCGGCGCAAACCCCGTCGCCATTCAGATCCCCATCGGCCTTGAAGATCAGCTTAAAGGCATCGTTGATTTGATCGCGATGAAGGCCCTGCTCTGGAAAGATGAAACCAAGGGCTCGGAATACGAAGCGGTCGACATTCCCGAAGATCTGAAGGACGCAGCGGCAGCCGCGCGCGAAAAGCTGATTGAAGCGGTAGCTAGTGTCGACGATGGCTTGATGCACAAGTACATCGAAGGCGAGGAAATTTCGGAAGCGGAAATTCGTAAAGCACTGCGTAAGGGAACGATAGAATTGAAACTCGTTCCGGTTGTCACCGGATCAGCGTTCAAGAACAAAGGCGTGCAGACGCTGCTCGATGCTGTTGTCGACTATCTGCCTTCGCCGCTCGACGTTCCCCCCGTTGAAGGTGTCAATCCCAAGAATGGAGAACTCGAGAATCGTCCTGCGGACGCCACGGCTCCGTTTTCTGGTCTCGTTTTCAAGATCATGGCTGACAAGCACCTCGGCCAGTTGTCGTTTGTCCGGATTTACAGCGGCACTGTTCGCGCCGGTTCGTACGCCTTCAATCCGACGAAGGACGCGAAGGAACGCGTCGGCCGCTTGATGCGCATGCACGCGAACAAGCGTGAAGACATTGAAGAAGCAAGTGCCGGTGAAATCATCGCCATCGGCGGCATGAAGCAAGTTACGACCGGGGACACGGTCTGTGACGAAAATAAGCCAATCATCCTTGAGCGGATGGAGTTTCCGGCGCCTGTTATCCGCGTCGCTGTTGAACCGAAAACTCGCCAAGATCAAGACAAACTTGGCGTCGCCCTAAACCGGCTGGCCCAGGAAGATCCTTCGTTTACAGTTTCGACTGACAGTGAAACCGGCCAAACGATCATCGCCGGCATGGGTGAGTTGCACCTCGAAATCATCGTCGATCGCATGAAGCGCGAGTTTAGCGTGGAAGCAAACGTCGGCAAGCCTCAGGTGGCCTACCGCGAAACGATCACTCAGCCAGCTCCCGGCAAAGAGATCTTCAAGAAGCAGACCGGCGGTCGCGGCCAATTTGGTCACGTTGAGATCGAGATCGAACCGGCCCCCGGCGAAGGCTTTGTGTTTGAGAACAAGATTACCGGCGGCGCGATTCCGCGCGAGTACATCAAGCCCGTCGAACAGGGAATTCGAGACGCGATGGAACGCGGTTTTCTGGCGGGCTATGAAATGGTCGACATCCGGGTGCGTCTGGTTTTTGGTTCATATCACGAAGTGGATTCCGATGAGCGGTCGTTCCACATTGCCGGCTCACTGGCGTTTCAGGACGCCGTGCGCAAAGCCAAACCGATTCTGTTGGAGCCAATCATGCGCGTTGAGGTCGTAACTCCGAACGATTACACCGGCGCAGTCAATGGCGACTTGAATTCCCGTCGCGGCCGGATCGAGAGCATGGAGCCGCGCGTGGGCGGGGCCCAGGTGATTACTTCGTTTGTGCCGCTCTCAGAAATGTTTGGTTATACAACCGACCTGCGATCGGCGACTCAGGGCCGTGCTACTTCGACCATGCACTTTGAAAGATATGAGCAAGCGCCGAAGAACATTGCCGAAGAAGTGATTGCGAAAGTTCAGGGAGTAGCGAGTAAGTAAGGATGAGGGATGAAGGATGAAGGATGAAAACTAAGCGCCCGCACTAACGCTTTTCATCCTTCATCCTTCCGCCTTCATCCTTTGAAAAGGAGCGAGAATCAATGTCCAAAGAAAAATTTGACAGAAGCAAGCCGCACGTGAACATCGGAACGATCGGGCACGTGGACCACGGTAAGACGACCTTGACGGCGGCCATCACGAAGGTGCTGGGGAAGAACAATCCCAAGGTGCAGTTTGTGGCCTTCGACCAGATTGATAAAGCGCCGGAAGAGAAGGCGCGCGGCATCACGATCGCCACGGCGCACGTGGAGTACGAGACGGCCAACCGGCACTACGCGCACGTTGACTGTCCGGGCCACGCCGACTACGTGAAGAACATGATCACGGGTGCAGCGCAGATGGACGGCGCGATCCTGGTGGTGGCGGCTACAGACGGTCCGATGCCGCAGACGAGAGAACATATTCTGCTCGCCAGACAGGTAGGCGTGCCGGCGATGGTTGTGGCGCTGAACAAGGTTGATGCGGTGGATGATCCGGAGTTGCTGGAACTGGTGGAACTGGAAGTGCGGGAGCTGTTGAGCGCTTACGAGTTTCCCGGCGACGACATTCCGGTGGTGAAGGTATCGGCGTTGAAGGCGCTGGAAGGCGTTGAAGAGTGGGAGAAGACAGTCGACGAGCTAATGGCGGCCGTGGACAGTTACATTCCGACTCCGGCGCGCGACGTTGAGAAGCCGTTCTTGATGCCGGTGGAAGACATCTTCACGATCCAGGGTCGGGGAACGGTGGCCACCGGGAGAGTTGAGCGCGGAATAGTGAAGGTGAACGAGGCAGTAGAGATCGTCGGGATTCGGCCGACGCTGAAGACGGTAGTGACGGGCGTAGAGATGTTCAAGAAGCTGCTGGACGAAGGGCGCGCGGGCGACAACGTAGGATTGTTGCTGCGCGGCGTCGAGCGGAAGGACATTGAGCGCGGGCAGGTGATCTCGAAGCCGGGCTCGATCACGCCGCACACGAAGTTCAAGGCGGAAGCATACGTGCTGACGAAGGAAGAAGGCGGCCGACACACGCCGTTCTTTACGGGCTACCGGCCGCAGTTCTACTTCCGCACGACGGACGTGACGGGGGTGGCGCACCTGCCGGAAGGAGTGGAGATGGTGATGCCAGGCGACAACGTGGCGATGGACATCGAGTTGATCGCGCCGATCGCGATGGAGAAAGGTTTGCGGTTCGCCATCCGCGAAGGCGGGCGCACGGTGGGCGCGGGAACGGTTTCGGAAGTTGTCGAATAAGGAAATCAATTAATGCTGAATGAGAAAATCAGAATCAGACTGAAAGCCTACGATCACCGCGTGTTGGATCAGTCGACTGCGGAAATCGTCGAGACAGCAAAACGGACGGGCGCGCGCGTGGCAGGACCAATTCCTTTGCCGACGGTGAAGAACAAGTGGACCGTGCTGCGATCGCCCCACGTCGACAAGAAGTCTCGCGAGCAGTTTGAGATTCGCACTCACAAGCGTCTGATGGACATCCTTGACCCAACGCCGCAAACGGTTGACGCGCTGATGAAGCTCGATCTTCCTGCCGGTGTTGACGTTGAAATTAAGGCTTTCGGCCGGCAATAGCGACATTGCCGATTTCCAATTGCCGATTGCCGATTTGGCTTTCTGCAATGGGAAACGGCGAAGCGATAAGATCGCCAATTGGCAATCGGAAATCGGAAATCGGAAATGATTAACGGAATCATCGGCAGAAAAATCGGCATGACCCAGATTTTTGCGGCAGACGGCATGGTCACTCCAGTCACCGTCATTAAAGCCGGGCCATGCGTAGTCGTGCAAAAGAAATCCTCCAGCGGCGCGGACGGATACGACGCGGTGCAGGTTGGCCTGGTCGACGAACGACCACCCAAGCTGAAGAACGTCACCCGCCCGATGCGCGGACACTTTGAGAAAACCGGCGGCGGCATCCCCCCGACGCGCATCCTTAAGGAGTTTCGTCTCGATGGTTCGGGCGAATTGAATGTTGGCGACAAGATCCTGGTTGATCAGTTTGCCGATGGCGACGTTGTCGACGTGGTCGGAAAATCCAAGGGACGCGGTTTCGCCGGCACCATCAAACGTCATCACTTCAATCGCGGTCCGGAGTCGCACGGTTCAATGAACGTGCGTGCGCCGGGTTCGATCGGCGCCTCGGCTTATCCGTCGCGCGTTATCAAGGGCACGCGTTCGTCAGGCCACATGGGGGATGAGCGCGTCACGATCAAAGGGTTGACAATTGCCAAGGTCGACGCGGAAAACAATTTGCTAATGATTCGCGGCGCGGTGCCCGGTGCGAATGGCAGCGTGGTTGTAGTTAAGAAAGCTGGGAAGAAGAAGTAGTTTCGGGTTCCGAGTTTCGGGTTTCGAGTTGAAATCATTGGAACTCGAAACTCGAAACTCCAAATTCGAAACTGGATACGGAGTTGATTATGCCTACCGTTAAGGTGCGCAACTTAAAAAACGAAGAGGTCGGCGAGGTTGAATTATCTGACGCCGTGTTTGGCGCGCCGCTGAACGAAGGACTGATTCACGCGGCTGTTCGCAATTACATGGCCAACGCCCGTCAGGGAACGTCAGCCACCAAAACTCGTGGTGACGTTTCAGGTGCCGGCCGCAAGCTTTGGAAGCAGAAGGGCACTGGCCGCGCGCGCATCGCTTCGCTGCGCTCGCCGCTCTGGAAAGGCGGCGGCAACGTTCACGGTCCGCAGCCGCGTGACTGGTCTTACAACATGCCGCGGAAAATGCGTCAGGGAGCGTTGCGCTCAGCGCTTTCTGAAAGGGTGCGAGAGGGCAAGCTTACGCTGGTTGATGGCTGGTCTTTGGAGAAGCCGAAGACGAAGGATTTCATCAGTTCGCTGAAGAAGCTGGGTCACGAAGGCAAGACATTGATTGTTGACTCGCGCGACAACGAGAACCTGATCCTGTCGACCAGAAACGTGCAGACTGCGAAAGTTGTGAACAGTTTCGCTTTGAACATTTACGACCTGCTTTATCACGAACAGCTAATCGTTTCCGAAGCAGCGATCAAAGAACTCGAACAGTTGTTGAGTCCTAAGAAGGAAACCGCCGGCGAACCGGAAGTTGCTGCCGAAGTAAAGGAAGTTGCAAAGCCGAAGCGAGCGAAAAAGCCTGCGGCAAAAACTACTAAGCGCAAAGCTAAGGGCAAGGAGGCGGCGGAATAATGAGAACAGTTTGGGACATTATCAAGTCGCCCGTGATCACTGAAAAAGCTTTGGTGGCCAAGGAAGAGACGCAGGACAACCGGCAGTTGCTGACGTTTCGCGTCGATCGACATGCTACCAAGCCGGAAATCAAATCTGCGGTCGAATCGATTTTTCAAGTGAAAGTCGATCACGTGCGCACGATTAATTTTGAGGGTAAGACTGCACGACGCGGACGATTTGAAGGACGAAAGCCGTCCTGGAAAAAGGCGTACGTTACTTTGAAGCAGGGCGAAAAGCCGGTTGACTACGGCGAGTCGATCTAAAGGATGAAGGATGAGGGCTGAAGGATGAAAAAATTCATCCTTCATCCTTCCGCCCTCATCCCTTGAAAAGTTATGGGCATAAAGAAACTAACCCCAACATCACCGGCGCGGCGGTATCAAACTTATCTTACGCGAGACGAGTTGACCGCAGGCGCGATTCCTGAGAAGTCGCTGCTTGAGCCCAAGAAGCGCATCTCCGGGCGCAATAACGATGGGCGCATCACCATGCGCAGGCGCGGTGGCGGTCATAAACGCTTTTACCGGGTGATCGACTTCAAGCGCGACAAGGAAGGTGTGGCCGGACGAGTAACTCAGATTGAGTACGATCCCAACCGTTCAGCGCACATTGCCTTGATCACGTATCTCGACGGTGAGAAACGCTACATCATCGCGCCCAACGGGATGGAAGTTGGGAAGACGATTATGAGTGGGGCAGAAGCCGACATCCTGCCTGGCAACACTTTGCCGCTGATTAATATTCCGCTCGGCACGCAGATTCATAACATTGAACTGCGACCCGGCAAGGGTGGGCAGATGGCGCGTTCGGCCGGTGCCTTTGCCCAGCTGGTGGCGAAAGAAGGCGACTACGCGCAGCTGCGTATGCCGTCTGGGGAAGTGCGACGGGTGCCCTTGGTTTGCAGGGCCACCATTGGTCAGGTCGGCAACATCGAGCATGAAAACGTTTCCTTCGGTAAGGCCGGTAGATCGCGCTGGAAGGGACTGAGACCGCACGTTCGTGGCGTGGCCATGAACCCGGTCGATCACCCGCACGGCGGTGGTGAAGGAAAGACGTCCGGCGGTCGTAATCCGGTGACACCCTGGGGACAACCGACGCGTGGTTACAAAACGAGAAGTAACAAACGCACGCAGCGAATGATTTTGAAGGATAGAAGGACAAAGTAATTGCCGATTGCCAATTGGCGATTGCCGATTGGTGCTTGGCTGGAGTTGGGTCGGTTCTTGAAATCGGCAATCGGAAATCGCCAATCGGCAATGGAGAGCTATGGCACGTTCAGTTAAAAAAGGACCATACATCGACAAGAGCATTCAGGCAGCCGTTGATCGCATTCGTGCGAGCGGCAACCGGCCGCCGGTGATCAAAACGTGGTCGCGACGTTCGACCATTTCACCAGACATGGTGGGCCTGACCTTCGGCGTGCACAACGGCAAACGCCATTTGCCTATCTACGTTACGGAAAACATGGTCGGCCACAAGCTCGGTGAATTCGCGCCCACGCGAACGTTCAAAGGACATTCCGGCACCAAGGTTGAGAAAGCAACTAAGGTCGCAGCCGCAGCGCCGCCGCCGGCCAAATAAAGTTTCAAGTTTCAAGTTCCAGGTTTCAAGTTTACGAACTGATAACTTGGAACATGAAACTTTAAACTTGAAACTGGAGTTAATCGATGGAAGCGATAGCAAAAGCAAAATACCTTCGCGGTTCGGCGCAAAAAGCGCGGCTCGTCGTAGATATGATTCGGGGCAAGGACGTCAACCGAGCGTTGGCCATTTTGCGTTATTCAGATAAGCGCGCTTCATCTTTGATTGAGAAGTGCATGCGGTCTGCCATCGCCAACGCCAACGAAGCCGCGGAAAAAGCCAACGTGGCTATTGATCCGGACGATCTGTGGGTCAAGACCTGCTTCGTCGACATTGGCAAGACCAAGCATCAACGTCGCGTGCGGCCGGCGCCGCAAGGCCGGGCCTTTCGCGAACAGCGTCACTTCTGTCATGTGACGATTTTGCTGTCGAACGACGAGCGACCGGTTGCCGGCGCTAAAGGCAAAGGCAACGGCAAGGATACGGCGACGAAGCCGGCGAAGCTCGAAGAAAGCAAAACCCGCAAGCGCGGGGGAGCGGCGGCCGCACCTCGAGCAAAACGTGCGGCGAGTAAGGCGAGCGACGTTTCCGAGTCAGCGGATAAGAAGCCGGCAAAGAAGGCGACGAAGAAACCAGCGAAGAAGTCAGAAGATAGTTAACGATTTCAGATTTGAGATCTCAGATTTCAGGCTGAAGAAACAAACTGGAGAAGATTGTGGGTCAGAAAGTTCATCCATACGGATTTCGCCTCGGCTACAACAAAGACTGGCACTCGCATTGGTTTGCGAAGAAGCAGTATGGCGAGTACCTGCTTGAAGACCTCAAGCTCAAGCGCGATCTAAAACAGCGCTTCGCCGGCGCCGGCGTATCACACGTCGACATCGAACGCGCCGCCAACAGGCTCAAGATCATCATCTACACCTCTCGGCCTGGAATCATCATCGGCCGCAAAGGTGCAGAAATCGACAAGCTGAAGTCTGACCTGTCAGCCAAAACTGGACGAGAAGTTCTGGTGTCGATTCAGGAGATTCATAAGCCGGAGTTGAACGCGCAGTTACAGGCAGAAAAGATCGCGGCCCAGCTGGAGAAGCGCATTGCGTTTCGCAGGGCAATGCGCAAAGCAGTTGAGGAATCGCTGCGATTTGGAGCCCAGGGAATCAAAGTCAAGGTCAGTGGTCGCTTGAATGGCGCTGAGATTGCGCGCAGTGAATGGCACCTGCAGGGACAGTTACCGCTGCACACGCTGCGTGCCGACGTGGATTATGGTCTCGCAGAAGCACGCACGACGTTTGGCCAGATTGGCGTGAAGGTTTGGATTTATCGCGGGGAGATCCTTGACGCGAAGGCCGCCATGGCACGCGGTACGGGTTCAGATCCAATCAACGAAACGCGCATGGGCGAGCGTGAACGTCGACCGCGCACAAGACGTGAACGCGAAGGCGGTTCGGATGGAAGACGGCCGCGAGGAGAAAACGCCTAAAGGGATTGCCGAATGCCGATTGCCAATTGCCGATTAAGGCAATCGCGAATGTCTGAAGAAGCTCTAAAGGTCGTTCAAATCGGCAACCGGAAATTGGAAATCGGAAATGAGTGAAACGCTATGTTGATGCCGAAGAAAGTAAAGCACCGGAAGCAAATGCGCGGACGCATGACTGGCGTCGCGACTCGTGGCAGCGAGATCAGCTTCGGTGAGTATGGGCTGAAATGCCTGGAGCCGGCGTGGATCACCGACCGCCAGATTGAAGCAGCGCGTATTGCGATGACGCGTCACATCAAACGCGGCGGCAAGATCTGGATCCGCATGTTTCCTGACAAGCCGGTTACCAAGAAGCCCGCGGAAACGCGTATGGGAAAAGGAAAAGGCGCGCCTGAGTATTGGGTGGCAGTAGTCAAGCCCGGCAGAATTCTTTACGAGATTGAGGGCGTCGACGAGAAGACCGCACGCGACGCGATGCGGCTGGCGGCGCAAAAACTTCCGATTAAAACGAAGTTTGTGACGCGCAGCGGGCAAGAAGGGGGCGCGATCTAGATATGAAACGGCGTGAAGAGTTGGATAAATACCTCGACCTTTCTGAGGAAGAGTTGCGCGCGGAGACCGCACGCATAAAGGAATCGCTTTTCCGGTTGAAGTTCAAACTGGCCCTGGGCGAGGTTGACGCAGTCAAGCGTATTCGTCAGGAAAAGAAATCATTGGCGCGACTCAATACGATTACACGCGCGCGCCAGCCGCAGACGAGTAAAGCTTCGGAAGCTGCGAGTTAGATAAAAAGAATTGCGACGTAACGAACCGCCGGCCTCGCCGGCAACTGAGTAAAAAGAGATGGCTGAAGAGAATCAAGCAGAAACAAACGGCGCCGCCGCACAAACCGATGACGCGGCGAGGAAGTCGAACAAGCGCGCACACCGTTCACAAAAAGTTGGCGCAGTAACGTCCGACAAAATGCAGAAGACGGTGGTGGTTCGCGTCGACCGTTTAGTGCGGCACGGCAAGTATCGTCGTTACGTGCGACGCACTTCCAGTTTTATGGCCCATGACGAACTGGGCGCAACCGTTGGCGACAAGGTGCGTATCGTTGAGACGCGGCCAATGTCAGCACGAAAGCGCTGGCGCGTAATTGAAATTGTGCAGAAGGCAGCGAAGTAAACAAATTGCCGATTTCCAATTGCCGATTGCCAATTGGAAAGCAGTTACCCGGCAAACTTAACGCCAATCGGCAATCGGCAATTGGCAATTGGAAATAAACAATGATTCAGATGCAGACCTCTTTGGAGGTCGCCGACAATTCGGGCGCGAGACGGGTCGAGATGATCATGCCGATCGGCGGGTCGACCGGGAAGATCGCCAGTTTGGGTGACCGCATCAAGGTAACAGTAAAGGAAGCGTCCCCCGATGGCACGATCAAGAAGGGGACGGTCCAGGATGCGGTGATTGTGCGCACGCGCAAAGAAGTGCGCCGCAAAGATGGGACCTACATCCGCTTTGATCAGAACGCTGCGGTGCTGATCAAAGAAGACGGCACGCCAATTGGAACGCGCGTGTTTGGTCCGGTAGCGCGCGAGCTGCGTGACAAAAACTTTATGAAAATTGTGTCGCTGGCTCCGGAGGTTATCTAGAAGTTATGGCTGGAACAAAACGCTCAAAAGTTAAGAAGAACGATCAGGTGGTCGTCATCGCCGGCCGCGACAAAGGCAAGCGCGGGCGCGTGCTGGAAGTAGCGCCGTCGACCGGCAAAGTGAAGATTGAAGGCGTCGGCATGATCAAACGCCACCAGCGCGCGAATCCGCAAAGCAATCGCGCCGGCGGCATTATCGAGAAAGAAGCGTTCATTAATATTTCCAATGTCCAGTTGATTGACCCACAGTCTGGCAACCCGACACGCGTGCGTTATCAAGTGGAAGGTGATGGTTCCAAGATTCGCGTCGCTGCAAGCAGCGGACACTCTTTGGAGAAATAAGAGCGGTGAATAGTGAATAGTAAATAGTGAATAGAAGAGCCGAACGAAAGACGACTATTTACTATTCACCATTTACCATTTACCGAGGTTGAAAATGGCAGCAAGGTTAAAAGAGCGTTACCAAAAGGAAGTGGCCCCGGCTATCGCCAAAGAGTTTGGCATTAGCAATCCGATGGCGATTCCGCGCGTGCAAAAAGTGGTTTTGAATATGGGCATGGGCGAAGCAATTGCCAACGCCAAAATTCTTGACACGGCGGCCGACGAGCTGCGCGCTATCAGCGGTCAGAAGCCGGTAGTGACGAAAGCGAAAAAATCGATTGCGTCGTTCAAGCTGCGCCAGGGTATGCCGATCGGCGTGACGGTCACTCTCCGAGGCGATCGCATGTATGAGTTTCTCGATCGACTGGTCTCGATCGCTCTACCGCGAGTAAGAGACTTTCGCGGCGTCTCGCCCAAGGCTTTCGACGGGCGTGGCAACTACACCATCGGCGTTCGCGAGCAACTGATTTTTCCTGAAATCGACTTCAACAAAGTCGACAAACTGCGCGGGATGAACATTTCAATCATCACGACTGCGCGGACCGACGAGCAGGCACGCGCTCTTTTGAAAGGGTTAGGAATGCCTTTTAGGCAGTAAATGGTAAATAGTAGATCGTAAATAGACCTCCGGTTAACGACGATTACCATTCACTATTTACCATTCACCATTTACGAGGAAGCATGGCAAAGAAATCACTAATTGCGAAATCACAGCGGCGACCCAAGTTTGCCGTCAGAGCCTACACGCGTTGTAAGCGGTGTGGGCGCGCGCGCGGCTACTTGAGGAAGTTCAGTCTATGCCGCATTTGTTTTCGCCAGTTGGCGCTTGAGGGGCAGATCCCTGGAGTAGTCAAGTCGAGCTGGTAAGTAAGATATTTGCGATTGCCAGTTGCCAATTGCCGATTACGCAAATCGGAAATCGGCAATCGGAAATCGGCAATCAATGGAGTTGAATTTACATGACTGATCCCATCGCCGATATGTTGACGCGAATCCGCAATGCGATTGCGGCAAAGCACTCGCGCGCGGATATCCCGGCTTCAAAGCTTAAGCTTGAGATTGCCCGCATTCTGAAGGAAGAGGGCTACATCAATAACTTTGTCCTGAAGGGCGAAGGGCTGAAACGCACCATCCGCATTTTCCTGCGCTACGATGCGCGGGGCACGTCGTCCATTACGCACCTGGAAAGAGTGTCGCGACCAGGCCGGCGCGTATATGTTGGTTCGAGTGAGATTCCGAAAGTGCTGGGCGGTTATGGCGTAAACATCGTCTCCACCTCGCGTGGCTTGATGAGCGGAAAGGCTGCGCGCCGCGAGAACATCGGCGGCGAGTTGTTAGCGCAGATTTACTAACTATTGCCGATTGCCAATTGCCAATTGCCGATTGCCGATTGGCGCAGATGCAAACGTCAGAATCTGAAATGACGACGGCTCGAAGGCAAACTAGAAATCGGAAATTGGCAATCGGAAATCGGAAATAAACATATGTCGCGCATTGGCAAAAAAGTAATCACGTTACCCAAGGGCGTTTCGGTAACGATTGGCGATCAGGCGCTCGAGGTTAAAGGTCCGAAGGGCAGTTTGAAGACGCCGATTCCTGAAGGTATCAGCTTCAAACTGGAAGGCGACGAGTTGCGCGCCGAGCGCACCTCTGACGATCAGGCTGCGGTCCACGGTCTCGCGCGCGCGCTGGCAAACAATGCCATCGTCGGAGTCACGCAAGGGTTCAGTAAACAGATGGACGTGGTTGGTGTTGGTTATAAAGCGGACGTGCAGGCGAAGCGGATCGTTTTTTCGCTCGGGTATTCACATCCGATCGACTTTCCTTTACCTGAAGGAGTGGAGGCCAAGGCCGAACGTCTAACGACCAAAGGCAGCATTCAGCAGTATCAAACGACGTTAACTCTGTCCAGTATCGATAAACAAAAACTTGGGCAGGTTGCCGCTGAGCTGCACAAGCTGCGCAAGCCTGACGCTTACAAGGGCAAGGGTATTCGTTACGCTGATGTGCCCATTAAGTTGAAGCCCGGCAAGACGGGCAAATAATTTATTGCCGATTGCCAATTGTCGATTTCCGATTGAACAAAACGGGGATCGTGCGTTGCCGGTGCAATCGGCAATTGGAAATCGGAAATCGGAAATAGGAACATGTCAAACACGAGCAGAGCAACAGTTCGAGCAGCGATTCACAAAAGAATTCGCCGCAAAGTCAGGGGCGACAGCGAGCGCCCGCGCCTGGCGGTTTATCGCAGTCTTAACCATATCTATGCACAGGTAGTTGACGACCAGCTGGGCCGTACGATCGTGTCAGCCTCAACTACTGAGAAAGACTTGCGCGGCAAAACCGGCGGCAACCTTGAAGCGGCCCGTATGGTTGGCAAGACCATCGCCGAGCGTGCCATCGCCAAGGGCATTGAAAGTGTCGTCTTCGACCGTGGTGGTTATCTCTATCACGGACGCATTAAAGCTTTGACTGACGCGGCACGCGCCGCCGGTCTGAACAAGAATGAAGTAGCCGCGCAGGAAGCTGCGGCGGCGCCGGAAGAGGCCAAACCCGAGAAAGAAAGCAAGGGCGAGGCTAAGCCACGGAAGAAAGCCAAAGATAAGCAATGAGACAACCCAAGCAACGCATACCGGCCCAGGGGCTGGATCTAAAAGACCAGGTCATCTCGATTAACCGCGTCACCAAGGTGGTGAAAGGCGGCAAGAACATGTCGTTTGCCGCGCTCGTGGTAGTGGGTGATGAAGGTGGTCACGTGGGATTTGGTACCGGCAAGGCCCGTGAAGTACCGCTCGCTATTAAGAAAGCTGTCGAGGCGGCCAAGAAAAGTTTGATTCGCGTGCCGTTGATTCAAAACACTGTGCCGCACGAGTTGATTGGGAAATTCGGGGCCGGCCGCGTATTAGTCAAGCCTGCTTCTGAAGGCACTGGCGTGATCGCCGGCGGAGCAGTTCGTGCCGTGATGCAGGCAGTCGGCGTTCATGACGTACGTACGAAGGTCCTGGGCTCAACGAATCCGCACAACGTCGTGCGCGCTACTTTTGACGCCTTGCTCAGAATGAAAGATCCAATCGAGCTGGCGCGTCTCCGTGGCAAGCAAGTTGAGGAAATCTAAAGGCAGTAAATAGTGAATAGTAAATCGTGAATTGAGTTCGCGATTTGAGAGTTGAAAAGTTATGCCTAGAAAAGCACAGAGCGACACCCCCAAAGCAAAAGGTAAGGGCGCAAAATCAGCTGGCGGCGCGAACGGTAAGATTCGCATTCAGTACTATCGCAGTTTCATCGCGGCCCCGAAAACACACAAGCAGATGGTTCGCAGCCTGGGCCTGACGAAGCTCAACCAAATCGTTGAGCGACCCGACAACGCGTCGATGCGCGGCGCCGTGGCGAAGATTCCGCATCTGTTGCGAATTGTAGAGTAATGAGTTTTGTACTTTGATTTCTTCAGTGCAAAGTACAAAGTTCAAAGTACAAAGATCGAAAGCAAACAACCATGGCACTAAGTCTAAACAATCTGAAACCCGCCAAGGGTTCTGTGCATAAGAAGAAACGCGTCGGCAGAGGCCCAGGCTCCGGCATGGGTAAAACCTCCTCGCGTGGTGAAAAGGGCCAGAAGTCCAGGTCGGGATATTCGGCAAAGATTGGTTTCGAGGGCGGGCAGATGCCGCTTCATCGTCGCCTGCCAAAGCGCGGTTTCACCAACATCTTCAAGAAGCGTTGGCTGGAAGTCAGTTTAATTGCACTGGAGCGCGGCTTCGCGGCTAACGACGAAATCACTCCCGAAGTGTTGCATGACCGCGGCATCATCAAGAAGGCCAGGCATGACGTGGTCGTTCTGGGCAACGGGGAACTTACTAAGCCGCTGCGTATTTCTGCTCACCGTTTCACCAAGAGCGCGCGGGAGAAGATCGAGAAAGCGGGCGGGGCCGTTACCGAAATCGGCAAGTAGCGTAACCGGAAAGTGCAAGCGAGAGGACGCTAATGGAAAAGTTTTTTGCCGCTGTTCGCAATATGTTCAATGTGCCGGATCTACGCCGGCGCATTTTGTTTACGCTCGGCCTGCTCGCCGTTTACCGGCTTGGCGCGCACGTCGGGGCTCCGGGAATTAACAAGGATCGTCTCGATCAGGTTTGGCATGACGTCGCGGGGACGCTGCTGGGCGTGCTCGATCTTTTCTCGGGCGGAAATTTCCGAACGATTTCTATTTTTGCGCTCGGCGTCACGCCTTACATCACGGCGTCCATCATCTTGCAGCTGATGACCGTCGTCTACCCGGCTCTCAAAAAGCTCCAGGAAGAAGGCGAGATGGGCCGGCAGAAAATCAACCAGTGGACCCGTTATCTAACGGTTCTTTTGTCCGCTATTCAAACCTCGTTTGTCGCGCACTGGTTGCAGGTGAACGGGGTTGGCGCACCCACCTGGGGATTTCTCCTGACCATCGTGCTTACCTTAACGACGGGCACGATCTTTGTGATGTGGCTTGGCGAACAAATCACTGAACGAGGCGTCGGCAACGGAATCTCTTTGCTCATTTTCGCGGGCATTGTTATTGGTCTGCCGCGTGGCGTGGTCCAGGTTTCGGAGCGCATGCGGGGCGGCGATACGCTGGCGATCCTGGGCGTCTTTGGAATGCTGGCCGGAATCATCGCTATCATCGCCTTCATAGTTTTTGTGGAAGCGGCCCGACGTAAAGTGCCGGTGAGTTATGCCAAGCGGCACGTCGGCCGGCAACTCGTTGGTGGCCAACAAACAACTATGCCGCTGAAGATCAATATGGGTGGCGTGATTCCGGTAATCTTTGCTTCGTCGGTGCTGTCGATGCCGCAGAGTTTGTTTGCAGCGTTTCCACCGGATCCAGCAAAGTTAAATACCACGACCTGGGGAAAGATTTGGCAGTTCTTTCAAACCTTCCACGCCAGCGATCCCTATTACGAGTTGATTTTCCTCTCGTTAATCGTGTTCTTTACCTTCTTTTACGTTTCGATCGTTTTTAACGTTGAGGAAGTTGCTGACAACCTGCGGAAACACGGTGGCTTCATGCCGGGTATTCGACCGGGTAGAGCTACAGCCGAATATCTCAACAGCATTCTTACGCGGTTGACAGTTGTGGGCGCCATTTATCTTGCACTCGTGGCTTTCGTGCCGCAGTTTATGTTGAGTGGCTTCAAGGTAGCGCGCTTGCCTTTGATTGGCACATGGCTGGATCAGTTGGTGAGTAGCACGCCAGGTTTGTCCTGGATCCCGACCGGACTCGGCTACCAGTTTTACTTCGGCGGCACCTCGCTCCTGATTTTGGTCGGCGTGGCCATGGATACGGTGTCTCAAATTGAGGCCCAGCTGGTGATGCGCAACTACGAAGGGTTTCTGGGTGGCGGCGGACGACTCCGCGGCCGACGGGCCTGAAAAATATTTTCGATTGCCAAATTCCAATTGCCGATTTGTGCGCCTTGCGAGTGGCTGGCCCAAATGGGAGATTGGCAATCGGCAGTTGAAAATCCTTTATGGCGAAAATCATAGTGTTGATGGGTGCGCCTGGTGCCGGAAAAGGTACGCAGGCGCGCTTGCTTCAGGAACGGCTGCATCTTCCGCAGATTTCTACAGGTGACATGTTTCGGTCTTTGAAGCAGGCGCAAACTCCGCTAGCGGCGGAAGTGCGGTCGTTGATGGCGGCTGGTCAACTCGTTCCGGATGATGTCACGATACGAGTCGTCAGGGAACGAACGGCACAAGACGATTGTCGCGACGGTTACATCCTTGACGGTTTTCCGCGGACGCCGGCACAGGCAGAAATGCTTGAAAAGCTGGCGGCGGAACAGGCAAAGAAGATCCAGGCGATTGAAATAAAAGTGGCGAGTGAAATGCTCGCCAAACGCATGGAGGGCCGCCGAAGTTGTCCCGTATGCGGCGAAATTTACAACGTGTACTTTAAGCCGCCGAAGAATGACAACGTTTGCGATTTTCATCCCGAAGCACAGCTCGTACAGCGTGCCGACGATAACGCGGAAACAGTGAAGGCCCGGCTTGCCACTTACGAAGTGCAGACACGTCCATTGCTGGATTACTACAAGAAAATGAATCGGTTGCAGTCAGTTGATGGAACCAGAGAGCCGGAAGCGATCTATCAGGACATTGAGAAGATTGTGAAGAGCGAAGAATGAAGAATAAGAATTCAGAACTCAGAACTCAGAATTGGGATTCGCGCGCGATTCTGATCCTGAATTCTGAGTCCTGACTTCTGACTATTGGGTTTTATGATCATCGGTAAGTCAAAAAAAGAAATTGAGAAAATGCGGGCCGCCGGTCAGCTGACCGGTCTCGTTCTCGAAGAGCTAAGGAAATTGGCACTTCCCGGTGTGACGACCATCGAAATTGATCAGGCGGCGGAGAAAATGATTCGCGACGCCGGCGGGTTACCAACGTTCAAAGGCTATCACGGCTTTCCCTATTCTATTTGCGCGTCAGTCAACGAACAGGTTGTCCATGGCTTCCCGTCTAATTACAAACTAAAAGACGGCGACATCTTTTCTATTGATTGTGGCGTGACCCTTGATGGATTTGTGGGTGACACGGCGACTACGGTACCGGTGGGAAATGTCGCTGAGTCCTGGGTGAATCTGGTTCGCGTCACTAATGAATGTTTGGACCGGGCCATTGAGCAATGTTGGCCGGGAAAACATTTGGGAGATATCGGTGCCGCTGTGCAACAACATGCGGAGGGTCGCGGTTATTCAGTGGTTCGTGATTACGTAGGCCATGGCATTGGGCGGCGGATGCACGAGGATCCCCAAATTCCGAATTACGGCAAGCCGGGTCAAGGACCAAAAATCAAAGCGGGTTATGTGTTTGCTATCGAGCCTATGATCAATCTGGGCACGCATCACACGAAAGTTTTGGCGGACGGGTGGACCGTTGTGACGTTGGATGGCCAGCCCAGCGCGCACGTCGAACACACTATTGCGATAACTGAAGATGGGCCTGAGGTGCTGACAAAAGTGCTGGCGGAGACAAGGGAAACCGTTTCTTTTGCAAGCTTGGCTTAGACCCGTAACCCTAACACCCAGCGCGGCTTGGCAAAGCCAAATCGGCATGCTACTATTTGCAGTTTGTCGGTACAGGCAAGATTCGATCTGAGCATCTATGGCGAAGGAAGAAGCTATTGAAGTTATGGCCAAGGTCCTGGAGACCTTGCCAAACGCCATGTTTCGGGTCGAATTAGAAGAAAGTCAGCACCAGGTTCTCGCGCATGTCTCCGGGAAGATGCGTAAGCACTTTATCCGTATTCTTCCGGGTGATCGAGTACTGGTTGAATTGTCCCCTTACGATTTGAATCGGGGCCGAATTACCTATCGCTACAAGTAACGCAGCAGAAATCAAGACAAGGATTTGAGCAATGAAAGTCCGGGCGTCCGTAAAGAAAATGTGTGACAAGTGCAAGGTGATTCACCGCAAGGGTGTAGTGCGGGTGATTTGCGTCAATCCAAAACACAAACAGCGACAGGGATAAGTTATTGCAGATTTTCGATCGTCAGTTGGCGATTGAAAACCGCTGCGCAGAAAGAGAGAGCAGTTAGGAATAATGGCACGTGTAGCAGGCGTCGATCTTCCACCAAATAAGCGGGCCCAGGTTGGGCTCACATACATTTATGGCATCGGTCGTTCTCGCGCGACTTCCATCCTTGGCGAAGCAGCAGTGAACCTCGACACGCGCGTGCGAGATTTGAGCGAAGACGAGCTGAGCCGCATCAGAGCAATTCTTGAAGCCCAGGGTGAAATCGAAGGTGATCTACGCAAGCGCATCCAGATGGACATCAAGCGATTGATGGACATCGGTTGTTACCGTGGACTGCGGCATCGCCGGGCATTGCCAGTGCGCGGTCAGCGAACCCATACGAACGCACGTACTCGTAAAGGACCAAGACGCGCAACAATCGCCAAGAAGAAAGCACCGGGCAAGAAATAGCGAGTTGCGGTTGGCCATGCTGACCGAATCGAAAAATCTGAATCTGAAATTTCAAAATGGCAAAAGCGACTGGAAAGAAAAAAGTTTTTCGTAAGAAGGAAAAGAAGAACGTGCCCATGGGTATCGCGCACGTTGCCGCGTCCTTCAACAATACGATGATTTCGATTACCGATCTCGAGGGTAATCTCATCGCGCAATCTTCTGCTGGCGCCCGCGGTTTTCGTGGTTCGCGTAAAGGCACGCCCTTCGCAGCGCAACAGGCAGCCTTCGAGGCCGCCAAGAAAGCCCACGAAGCAGGGATGCAGCAATGCGAAGTTAGAGTTAAAGGCCCAGGCGGTGGCCGGGAGTCAGCAATTCGCGCGATCGCGAATGCGGGAATTCGGGTGGTTACGATTCGCGACACCACGCCGATTCCACACAACGGCTGTCGACCGCCAAAGCGGCGTAGAGTTTAATGATTGCTGAATGCGGATTTCGGATTGCGAATCGCTTCGGACATCAGCGAGTTAGTTTTTTGGAAAGTTAAGCAACCTAAAGGATGAAGGGCCAATAGGAAATCGGATTTTGAATTGCGGAATGCGGATTTGATAATCCGAACTCAGCAATCGCCAATCCGAAATCGACATGGCCTGTAAACTTTTCCGTCGAACTTAGACTGGAGGCAGAAAACAGTTGGCTAGGTATAGAGATGCGGTGTGCCGCTTGTGCCGCCGCGAAGGCGCAAAGCTTTTTCTTAAAGGTGACAGGTGTTACAAGCCGTCTTGTCCGATTGAAAAGCGGGGAACGCAACCGCCCGGACAGCACGGCAACTCGATGCGTCGCGGCAAAGCTCTGGTTGGCTACGGCCAGCAGCTGCGCGAAAAGCAAAAGGTGAAGCGTATTTACTTCATCCTCGAAGGACAGTTTCGCAACTACTTCGAACGGGCCACTCGCATGAAGGGTATTACGGGTGAAAACCTGTTATTCCTTCTGGAGCGCCGCCTGGATAACGCAGTCTACCGCGCTGGATTTTCCACCTCTCGCCGTCAGGCCCGCCAGTTGGTGAACCACGGTCATATCCTGGTGAACGGAAAGAAAGTCGACATTCCTTCTTATCAAGTCAGGGCCGGCGAGTCGATCAGCGTCAAAGAGGGCAGCCGCAAGAATCCACACATCGAAGGCGCATGGCAGACGGCCTCGGGTCGCGGGCGACCATCCTGGCTTTCTCAGGATGGCGGCGACATGTCAGCGAAAGTCAGCGGCTTGCCAACGCGCGATGATATCGATCGCTCGATTAACGAACAGCTTATTGTCGAACTTTATAGCAAGTGATAACACGACCGCGGACCGCTTTAGCGCGGCTCTGCGGCTAACAGTTTTTCTAAAGCAGGACTAAAAACGTATGGCTATGGATCAGAATAATCTGTGGACGGGATTTCAGATGCCGCGGCGCTTGGCGGCAGACTCTGAAACGCTCACTGAGCGCTACGGACGCTTTTCCGCGCAACCGTTTGAACGCGGATTCGGAACAACGGTTGGCAATTCTTTGCGACGCGCGTTGCTTTCATCAATCGAAGGCGCGGCAGTTACGGCAGTAAAGATTGAAGGCGTGGAGCACGAGTTTTCTTCAATCAAAGGAGTAGTGGAAGACGCGACCGACGTCATCCTGAATTTGAAGCAAGTGCCGTTCAAACTCCACGGCAACGAATCAAAGACACTGCGAATTTCCAAGGACGGCGCGGGCGAAGTTACTGCCGCTGACATTGAGGCTGATGCTGATGTCGAAGTTCTGGATCCGACAGTGCACATCGCCACAGTCAGTGACGGTGGCTCGTTGCGAGTTGAAATGCGTTTGAAGCGAGGACGTGGTTATGTTTCCGCCGACCGCAACTTCGATGAGGACCTGTCGCTGGGCTATATCCCGATTGACTCGGTCCACACCCCGGTCAAGAAGGTGAACTACACAGTCGAGGCCGCGCGTCTGGGGCAGAACACCGAATTCGACAAGCTGACCATCGAGGTTTGGACTGATGGCTCGGTCAAGCCCGAAGATTCTATCGGGCTGGCTGCGAAGCTGATCAAGGACCACATGTCAATCTTCATTAACTTTGAAGAGGACACCGATGATTTCGCCTACTCGAAGATCGAACGTCCGCCGCTACCGCGCAACGACCAACTCGATCGCTCGGTCGACGAGCTGGAGTTGTCGGTGCGCTCGTACAACTGTTTGAAGAACGCGGATATTCGGACCATTCGCGATCTGGTGCAGCGCAGCGAACGCGAAATGTTGGCTACCAAAAACTTTGGCAAGAAATCGCTAAACGAGATTAAGGAAATCCTGAACGGGATGGGGCTGGACTTCGGAATGGAGTTCGACGAACAAGGAAATCCCATTCCGGGTTCTGGCGGTCGTGACGGCGCCGATCTCAGTGAGTACAGCGATAACGATGAGGAGCAGTAATTCTTCCGTTTACACGGGTCTTTAAACGTCATGCGGCACCAAAAAGCACATCGCAAACTTGGCAGAACCAGCGAACATCGGATGTCGATGCTTCGGAACCTGGCCGTCTCCCTGATCAATTCTCGCGAAGATCGCATCGTTACTACTCTTCCAAAGGCAAAGGAACTACGTCCTTTCGTTGAGCGCGCGATCACGCTTTCGCGCAAGGCGAACAGCCTCGAGGGTGATAACACCGGCGCGCGCGCGCTTCACCTGAGACGTCAGGCAGCGGGATTCTTCCATGCCGGCAATATGCAGGCAGCTTCGGTCACCGGAAAACGCGGGCAGTCGCGTTTGCCGCGCACTGCAGGAGTGGCCGCACTCAAACGTCTGTTTGATGAACTTGGCGAACGTTACAAAGATCGTCCGGGCGGGTATACGCGAATCTTGAAGTTGGGCCGCCGCGTCGGTGACAACGCGGAGCTAGCGATCATTGAGTTGGTCGACAACCAAGCCGAACGAGAAGCGCTCGAAGCTTCGAAGAAGCGCAAAACTGCGGGCGCGAAGAAGAAAAAAGCTGAGACAAAAGCCACTCGCCGGACAGTAACCGACGACAAAGAAACTGAGACGACGAAGACAGCGGCACCTGCTGCGGACGCGGCAACCGTCGAATCGTCTGACGAAGTAACAGCCAAAACTGAAGCAACTGACGAATCAAGTGCAGAAGACTCGGCTGCGACTGACGAAAAATAAATTGGCGCCGAGCCTCGGGCGAACGCTCGGCCAGCATTGCCCCAACGACCTCAACGGTCTTTGGGGCTAAACAATTTGAGAGGCACGGTCGGTAATCTGAAAAAAAAGATGAGCGATCCGGGAATTCAAAAAGCTGAAGTTGAGGCAGACGTTACCAACGTCGAAGAAGTTTCAAGCGAAGCCGCGCGGGGCAGGCGTCGTCGCAGAGCAGCCAGCACCGAACGGTCGGTGAACATGGATGAACTTCAGGAACTGATTCAGCTCATCCGCGATAATGAATTCACTGAATTCGAGCTTGAGCGCGAAGGTTTCCGCGTACGTTTTCGGCGCGGGCCAGAACTTGTCGAAACCGCTTTGCCGATTGCCCCTCGCGAATTAGCTGCAGGCGCTGCGTCCGCGCCAGTTGAAACTGCCTCGGTCGCATCCGCGCCGGCTCATCCGGGCGCCAGGGCGGAAACGGCAGCTTCAGAAGATCAGGATCTGCACATAATTCCCTCGCCGATCGTTGGCACTTTCTACCGGTCCCCCTCTCCTAATGCCGATTCTTTTGTGAAGATTGGCAGCACCGTTGAGCCTGACACAGTGGTTTGCATTATCGAGGCGATGAAGCTGATGAATGAGATTCAAGCTGAAACTGCGGGAGAAGTCGCCAAGATTTATGTAGAGAATGGCCAGCCTGTCGAATACGGCCAGCCGTTGTTTGGGATCAAAAAATAACTCTCCTAAGTCCGACAGCCAAAGTCCAAAGTCCCGCAGGGCAGAAAGACTTTGGATCGTGGACCTAGAACGTTGGACTAAAATTGGCTCCTGAAATCCGAAAGTTCAAGAAAATTCTGATCGCCAATCGCGGCGAAATTGCCTGTCGCATTATCTGGACTTGCAAGGAGATGGGCATCAAGACTGTCGCGGTGCACAGCGACGTCGATCGTGATTCGCTTCATGTGCGGTACGCTGACGAAGCGGCCTGCATTGGTCCTGCACCTTCCGCACAGAGTTACCTGAACATTCCAGCCATCATTAGCGTCGCGGAGATTTTCAACGTCGACGCTATTCATCCCGGTTACGGTTTTCTCGCCGAGTCGGCTTACTTCGCCGAGATCTGCGCCGCCTGCAACATCAAGTTCATTGGACCACCTGCAGACATCATCAGGCTGATGGGTGACAAGGTTGAAGCGCGACGTTCGATGGCAGCGGCTGGCCTGCCCGTATTGCCTGGCAGTCCCGAACCGGTGACCTCGGAAGAAGAAGGTTTAGAGCTCGCTCGGCAGATTGGATTTCCTGTCATCGTGAAAGCGTCGGCCGGGGGCGGCGGACGCGGCATGCGCATCGTTAACACGGAATCTGAGTTGGGTAAGGCGCTGGAAACGGCTTCGACTGAAGCAGCGGCCGCATTCAAGGACGGAAGTGTTTACATCGAGCGGTACGTTCAGAATCCGCGCCACATTGAAATCCAGGTTTTGGCCGACGAGTACGGAGACTGTATCCATCTTGGCGAACGTGAATGTTCGATCCAAAGGCGACATCAGAAGTTATTGGAAGAAGCTCCGTCAGTTGTTCTCTCACCGGAACTGCGCAACCAAATGGGGTCAGCCGCTGTGGCTGCTTGTAAGAAACTTGGCTATGCGAGTGCCGGTACTGTGGAGTTTTTGCTGGACCAGGACAACAAGTTCTATTTCATGGAGATGAACACGCGCATTCAGGTTGAGCACGCGGTAACTGAGATGGTTACGCTTGCCGATATTGTTCGCAACCAGGTGCGCATTGCCGAGGGGGAGCGACTGGGATACACGCAAGACGATCTGATGATCGTCGGTCACGCGATCGAGTGTCGTATTAATGCCGAGAACCCGGAAACGTTTGCACCGTCACCCGGCTTGATTACCGCGTTCAATTTGCCCGGCGGGCCTGGCGTTCGCGTTGACACCTACGTGTACTCGGGTTATCGCGTGCCGCCCTTCTATGACTCGATGATCGCCAAAGTTATCACGCATGCGCGCACGCGCGACTTGGCAATCGCCCGGATGAGGCGCGCGCTGGAGGCGATGGTGGTTGAAGGCATCAAAACGACAATCCCGCTGCACTTGAAGATCATGGATGATCCCAAGTTCCGCAAAGGCGAGATCTCAACCAGTTTCATGGAGTATTTTTTGGCGCAAAATGACTCCAAAGTGGCAAAAACCAGCAGCAAGTAGCGACGAGCTAAAGGGGAGCGTCGCCGGTTGCCGTTTGCGCCGCAGATGCCTATAATAATCGACTTTTCAATGGCGGCTTGACCCGTCTGAGGGGATAAATAGATGGCATACGCAGTTATCAAAACCGGTGGCAAGCAGTTTGTTGTGGAAAAGGGCGCGCGCGTGCGGATTCCTTCAGTGGAGGCCGAAGCCGGCAAATCTATTGAACTCGACGCATTGTTGACGGGCGAAGGCGACAAAGACGCCGTCGTTGGCGCGGCCAAAGTATCCGTGACCGTGGTTGACCATGGGCGGGGCACAAAGCTGGTCGTGTTCAAGAAGAAGCGTCGCAAACACTACAAACGGAAACAGGGTCACCGGCAAGGTTACACAACGATAACCATCGATTCGATTGGTTAGGGAGGATTGCCGATTGTCCATTGCCAATTGCCGATTGAAACACGCAGTCAATCGGAATCGGCAATCGCAAATCGCAAATGAGTTATGGCACATAAAAAGGGAGTTGGATCATCTCGGAACGGTCGCGACTCGAATTCGCAGCGACTGGGTCTGAAAAAGTTTGGCGGGGAAGCCGTTCTCGGCGGCAACATTTTGGCGCGGCAACGCGGTACAAAATGGAAGCCGGGGAAAAATGTCGGGCGCGGCAAGGACGACACTCTGTTTGCCCTGACTGCAGGCGTGGTGAAGTTTGAAGACAAAGGGCGCAACGGGAAATTCATTAGCGTCTACCCGCAGGAGCAGGCGTCTTCAGCATAGACTGTGCAAACGAAACAACGCATTACGCGACGCCTCAGCCAAGTCGAGAGACTTAGCGCCGGCGTCGCTTTCGCTTTGGGCTTTCGATTTAGATGTTTATTGATCGCGTCAGAATTCATGTTCAGGGTGGCCACGGAGGGAACGGCGTAACGGCTTTTCGACGAGAAAAGTTTGTCCCGCGCGGTGGGCCTTCCGGTGGCGACGGTGGACGCGGCGGAGATGTTTGGATCGAAGCAGATTCCTCCTTCAATACGCTGCTTCACCTTCGTTACAACCCTGAACACATAGCTGAGCGCGGCCGGCATGGCGAAGGCTCTAATTGTTCGGGCAAGGATGGCAGCGATCGTGTGGTGAAGGTCCCGGTGGGGACGCAGATCTTTGATAGCACAACGGGCGAATTACTTTGCGACCTGGATTCCGACGGTTCGCGCTGGCTGGCCGCAAAAGGCGGCCGCGGCGGATTTGGTAACTCTCACTTCGCTACCTCCACCAACCGTGCACCGCGTTACTCCCAGAGCGGCAGCGAAGGTGATGAGTGTGAGTTGCAGCTGGAGTTGAAGCTACTGGCTGATGTCGGGCTGATAGGTTTCCCGAATGCTGGTAAGTCCACTTTCATTTCGACGATTTCGGCAGCTAAGCCAAAAATTGCCGACTACCCATTCACGACGCTTGAGCCGCATCTCGGCGTGGTTGATCTTGGCGATTTTCGCACGTTCGTTGTCGCAGATATGCCGGGATTGATCGAAGGCGCGCATCAAGGCGCCGGTCTGGGCGATAGGTTCCTGCGACACATTGAGCGGACGAAACTGTTGTTGCACCTGGTAGATGTTTCGTCAGCTTCCGGCCGTGACGCGGTTGCGGATTATGAAACGGTGAACCGAGAGCTCGCGGCATACAGGCCGGACTTAGCGAAGCGTCCGCAGATCGTGGTGGCAACCAAGATTGATGCGCTCGATGACCCGATGCGAGTTGAGACATTACGTAACAAAGCAACTGCCGATGGTTGGCCATTTTTTGAAGTTTCGTCGGTTGCAAACAAAGGCACGAAAGAACTGATAGCCGCTGTTGCCGCGCGGCTGGACGAGCTGGCGCAGTCAAAGACAACTGATGTCGTTGAGTTGACATTGTAAGAAAGATGGAGCGGCCGAGGCGAATTGCTATTTACGGTGGCACGTTTGACCCGGTGCACCGTGGTCACCTGGAAATCGCGACGCGGATTTCGACGCTATTTGATATCGATGAGTTTTTGTTTGTGCCCGCGCGAATCGCGCCGCACAAACTGAAGCGGGAAGTTTCGGCGGCGTTTCATCGCTTTGCGATGCTGGCGCTGGCGACGCAAGACGCCGCGCAGCTTCGCCTTTCAACGGTGGAAATTGAAGGACCGGGAACGCAGTACACGGTCGACACGCTCTCGCATTTTCGCCGCGAATTCGGCGAGTCAGCCGAGATTTACTTTGTGCTTGGTGCGGATTCGTGGGCAGAGATTACCAGCTGGCGGGAGTGGCAGCGCTTGATTACGCTCGCGAGTTTGATTGTGGTGACGCGGCCTGGTTACGACTTCTCGTCGGATCATGTCGGCACTGAAATGTTAGCTCGAATTCGAGATTTGAGAGGATTCTCAATTGAACAGGCCGCGAAGTCGCGGGCCCAGCCCGGCACTTCGGTCTTTCTTAGCGATGCAGTGATGACCGACATCTCGGCAACTGAAATTCGCGCCACAGCCGGTCGCAGCGAGTTTGAAAAGTTAAGCACGTTAGTACCGCCGGCGGTGGCGGAATACATCAGAAAGTACCAGTTATACAGAAATACGCATGAAGCAAAATTCAACGGTTAAAGAGCAATCACTAAAACCGACAAGCGGGAAGCAACTGACAAAGGCCGTAGTAGTTGAGGCAAAACTCGACGAACGAATCTTGATGGCCCTCGATGCGGCAAGCGAGAAGAAGGCGTTAAATTCAGTCGTGCTTGACTTGCGCGACATTGCCAGTTTTACCGACTACTTCGTCATTACGAGTGGAACGAATGAACGGCAGGTGCAGGCCATTTCTGACGAAGTGGTTGAGAAACTAAAGAAGGCTGGTTCTCCAGTGACGCGCGTCGAAGGCTATAAGACCGCCGAGTGGATCCTGCTCGACTACGGCGATTTCGTCATGCACATCTTTCGCGACGAGTCGCGCAAGTTCTATGACCTGGAAAGGCTTTGGCGGGATTCGAAGCAGGTCGAATTGCCACGTGAGACATCTCACGGGACGGTTAGTTCTTTGAGAAGTGAATCGTGATTGAAATTGTTGCGCATTCAGAAGCAATGCGCGAGACGGTCCGTCTCGCCGAGCGGGTTGCCGCTACTGATGCGAACGTTTTGATCACAGGCGAATCTGGTGTGGGAAAAGACGCAGTTGCTTTTTACATTCACTCCAAATCCAGCCGGGCGCAGGAGTCTTTTGTAAAAATTGATTGCGGAACGTTACCTGGCACATTGCTTGAAGCCGAGCTTTTTGGTTACGAGCGCGGCGCTTTTACAGGCGCCAGCGACGAGAAGCCCGGCCGACTCGAAGCATCGCACCGCGGAACGCTTGTGCTCGACGAGATCGCGCATTTGTCGATCGACTCACAGGCAAAACTACTTCGCGTTATTGAAACGAAGGAGTTTGAGCGGCTGGGTGGTCGGGAAACAATTAAGGTGGATGCTCGTTTGATCGCACTCACAAATGTGGATCTTGATGAGGCAGTGAAGCGGCGTGATTTTCGCGACGACCTTTACTACCGCTTGAACGTCGTGCATATCAACGTTCCTTCGCTGCGTGAGCGTGCGGAAGATTTGCCCGAACTGGTCCAGGCTTTTATCCGTAGCTATTCGGCCAAGCACGGTAGAAATGTCGCGGACGTTTCACCGCAAGCGCTGGCGCTGTTGAGTGAATATCAGTTTCCGGGCAATGTCAGGGAATTGGCGAACACCATCGAGCGCGCTGTGATTGTCTCGAGTGGGAAACAAATTGGACTCGAAGATTTGCCGGAGCCGGTTCTGGCCGGCGCACGCCAACAACGGCGGCGCGCGCAACCGCCGACACTTGCCGAAGTGGAAGCGGAACACATCACGGAAGTGCTGGCCCTAGCGGACGGCAACAAAACCGAGGCCGCGCGAATTCTCGGCATTAGCCGGAAGAACCTATACGAGAGGCTGGCGCGGCAACAGGCAAAGGATGAAGGCGGAGGGATGAAGGATGAAAAAAGCGAACTGCCGCTCTGAATTCAGGTTCATCCTTCCGCCTTCATCCCTCATCCTTTATTGAGTGATGCGGCTACGAGTCATCTGGACCGGAAAGACGAAAAGCGCACACCTGAAAGCGCTGATTGATGATTACTTGAAAAGATTGTCACGTTTTACTCGCTGCGAGATTTCTGAATTTCGGGAGAGTGCGGCCACGGGGCAAAAGACGGGCATCGATAAAGATTCAAAGCGCATCACAGACGGGCTGCATGAGGGAGCGGTAAATGTTTTGCTCGATCCCGAAGGCGTTGAATGGACTTCGGAACAGCTCGCAAAGATGATGCAGCGTTGGCAGAACGAGGGAACGAGAGAGGTCACTTTCATTGTCGGAGGACCCAACGGAGTATCAAAGGAACTCGCCGCGCAGGTAGACAAGCGCTGGAGTCTTTCAAAACTGACGTTGACACACGAAATGGCGCGAGTTGTTTTGCTGGAGCAATTGTACCGGGCTTATACAATTATTCACGGTCTGCCCTATCAAAAGTGAATTGCCCATTCAGAAATGAGTAAAAGGGGATGAGAACGCTAATGGACAAAAGAAGAGTGCGAGTTTTCAGAGACAGACTTTTGGATCGGCGCGAGAGTTTGGTGGGCCAGGTCCAACAGGCCGAGCTTTACAGTCGCGAACGCGACGCGGAGGCCACACAGGATCCCGCGGACATGGCCGCGAATGCCTATACAAAAGAGCTGCTTGTTTCCATGTCAGACAACGACCGCCAACTGCTCAATCTAATCGATGAGGCGTTAGTGCGAATCGACGACAGTGGTTACGGCAAGTGCATTCGCTGTGGACAGCCGGTGCCTGAGAAACGGTTGGAAGCTGTGCCCTGGGCCCGACATTGTGTGCGTTGTCAGGAACTTCAGGAGCGTGGTCTGCTTACCGAGGACGACGAATAGAACTTAACTCCAGCTGATGACATAATCCGAGGCCTCCTTGAGCGATACGCTCGGGAGGCCGTTGCTTTTCAGGAATTTAAGCCGCGGATTTCGCGGATTCTGCGAATCTGCATTAAAGGGTCCAGCGACAACTGAACTAGTAATTCGTATCCGTTCGTCCGCGAAAATCCGCGGCAAATTTTCTTGGGTCTGTCGATGTTTTTGGCTCAGACTTTTAATGTTTGTTATGACTCGTTGCTGAGCCTGATCTACCCGCATGCGTGCGCGGTTTGTGGCGGCAGCGTGGAGTCGAGGAATCTGGGCGTGGCATGTGAAAAGTGTTGGCAAAGCACGGAGTTGTTTTCTGACAGTCAGGTGTTGTGTTGGAAGTGCGGACTGCCTTCGCTGGGATTGATAACGCCAGACAAGCCTGAACAGGTTTCTTGTCGTCGTTGTGACGTAGAAGCCTTCACGAGCGCGCGAGCTTGTGGAGCCTACGAGGGAGCGTTGCAAGCCTCGGTATTAGCCCTCAAGCACGAGCCCCACGTCTGTCAACGTTTGTTTGAAAATCTGCTCGAGACAGTCCGCGCGTTTCCGCTGAATCAGGCCACGGTAATTATGCCAGTTCCGCTGCACGCGGAACGGGAGAAAGCGCGTGGGTTCAATCAGGCTACGATCATTAGTCGCGAACTGTCGCGGGCGTTGTCATTACCGTTAAGTGATGCGAATCTTGTGCGCACCAAACATGTCAGAGTTCAACGCGCCGGGATGGACGCCAAAGGGAGGCGAGATACGGTCGCAGATGCATTTCAAGTAGTCTGCCCCGCCTTGATTGAAGGCGAACGCGTGTTGTTGGTTGACGATGTATTTACTACGGGCGCTACTGTTTCCGCTTGCGCCGAGGTTCTGAAGGGTGCGGGCGCGGCTGATGTTTTCGTTTTCACTATCGCGCGCGCAGTGTAAGCGCGCACTACCAGGATAGCCGGGGGGAGGGTTGAATGAAGGGTTTGTATCCAGAAATCGAACCGTTCGACAAAGGGCGGCTAAAGGTGTCGCCCATTCACGAACTTTATTACGAGCAATGCGGTAACCCCAGCGGCAAGCCGGTCGTGTTTCTGCATGGCGGACCAGGTGGCGGAATCTCGACCGACTATCGTCGCTACTTCAACCCACAAGTTTATCGCGTTGTGCTTTTCGATCAGCGCGGCGCTGGACAAAGCACTCCCAGCGCGAGCATCGAAGACAATACTACCTGGCATCTGGTTGAGGACATTGAGCGCTTGCGTGAACACCTTGGGATCAACACCTGGCAAGTGTTTGGTGGCTCGTGGGGCAGCACGCTTTCGCTCGCCTACGCCGAGACGCATCCGGATCGCGTTAGCGAGCTAGTATTGCGCGGCATTTTCCTTTGCCGGCCAAAGGAGATTCACTGGTTTTACCAGGAAGGAGCAAGCGCGATTTTCCCTGACGTTTGGGAAGAGTATTTGAAAGTAATACCGGAAGCTGAGCGTGCCGACATGGTTAGTGCCTATTATCGCCGTCTGACGAGTGATGATTATGAGGTGCGTCTCGAAGCGGCGCGTGCCTGGAGCATCTGGGAAGGAAGTACCTCGAAATTGTTTTTTGATCCGGCGATGATTGAAAAGTTTGCCGACCCGGAGTTTGCTCTGGCCTTTGCGCGGATTGAATGCCATTACTTCATGAACAACTCTTTCTTCAATTCGGACAACTACCTGATTGAGAATGTCGGCAAGATTCGCAGGATACCGGGGGTCATTGTCCAGGGACGTTACGACGTGGTGTGCCCGATCATGAGTGCGTGGGAGTTGCATCGCGCCTGGCCCGAGGCGCAGCTGCACATAATTCCGGACGCCGGCCACTCCATCAGCGAGCCAGGAATCATCGATGCACTGGTCAATGCCACCGACCGCTTCGGCGCGGCTAATTGAACATTATGCGCAACTCTTTGGAGTGCGGTGACCTATCACCGTTTTGGTACCGGCGCCTTGGGGCCGCGCGGTCGCGTCAAGCCGCGACGTAAGAAAACGATGCCAAGTCACCGTATTCCAAAGAGTTGGGCGGTTCTTACTTGTCACTGTATTAGCCGCTCGCGTAATATCGGCGGTGTATGACCGGACGCGTGCTAGTGCTGAATGCTTCGTTTGAGCCGATCAATGTGTGCAACGAAAGGCGCGCAGTAGTAATGATCTTTAAAGGCGTCGCGCGAGTCGAAGAGCACAACGGCCACATGCTTCATTCAGAAAAACTGGCGATTCACGCTCCTTCAGTTATCCGGTTGACGGAGTACATTCACATTCCCTTCGAGAGACGTTCGTTATCGCGTAAGAACATTTTGTTGCGCGATCATTCGACCTGCCAGTATTGTGGCCGGCAGCATCCACCCTCGGAGTTAACGCTGGACCACGTTCTGCCACGCTCGCGGGGCGGAGAATCATCCTGGGACAATCTGGTGGCTTGCTGCAAGAAGTGCAATCATCGCAAAGGAAATCGCACGCCGGAGGAATCGGGGATGCATTTATTACGCAGGCCACGCGGTTTTTCCCTGCACGTGAATCGACAGATAATGCGCTATCTCGGGCGTGCCGACGTGACGTGGAGGAAGTATCTCTTCTACGAATCTGATAACGGTAAGTGACCGCAGTGAGAATCAAGGTCGTTTGCCAACCCATAGAAAGAGGAAGTTATGAATGAGATTGTGTTTGCCATAGGAGGCCTGGGAACTCCTGAACTTCTGGTAATTGCCGTGGTAATTTTTCTCCTGTTTGGTGCGACGCGGCTGCCGCAGCTAGCTAAGTCGCTGGGCCAGAGCAAGCGTGCCTTCAAGGAAGGACTTGAAGAAGCTGACAAAGAGGCACAAAAGGAAGCGAAGGAAAAGCAGGCCTAGTTATCGGGTTTAGTGACGACGGGCGGCCTAGTGACTTAAAGCTTTTTTGCCGGTCACCAGCGTCGCCTTAACGGTGAGAGCGAACTCCAGATCATGATACTCCTCACTGATGAGCCGGCTAATTTCCGCCAGCACGTTTCGGTAAGAGTCAGGAGGCAGCGTTTCGAGCCAGATTGGCATTAGAAAATCCGAGATTAGTGGCGCCGTAAGAAACTTTTCCGAAGACTCAAAATCAAACTCCTCAATTCTCGTAGTACTGTTAACTTGTTCCAACCCCGCCTGGTCCGCCATTTCTTCCACTACTGACACCGACGGCAAAACTGAGATTAGACTTTCCACGTCGGCCTCATGATCGATTAGGCCGCAGTTGTGGACTGCTTCCCAGTAAATCGAAAAGAACTCTCCGAAACTGGAAAACGTAGGCAGCGCCAGCGCTACTACAGCGCCAGGCGCTGCGACCCTAACCATTTCCGCTAACATCGCAGGAACTCTTTCGCTCAGAACTAAAGACCCATCGCCGATCACCAGCTCAAATTCGTCGTTAGCAAACCCGAGCTCGTCGACTTTACCGACGCGGAATTCAATCGTGTCTCGGGTTGCGGTCCTGGCCTTCTCCCGGGCGATTTCAGTGCTTTCGTTGTTCTCGTCGATGCAGGTAAGCCTCAGTTTGTCACCTGAACGTTCCTGCAAGGCAATTGCGTGTCCGCCCGTGTTTGAGCCGATGTAAAGGGCGTCGCCTTTCTTCGGAAGCTCGACGTGCTCGTCGATCAATTCTGCGAATCTTTCGCCCCAATCAGGGGCGACAAATAATTCGTGGATGAAAGCTAATTCCTTGTTTGTCTTGTGTGTACTCATTATCTCTAGCTGTCATGAGGTCAGTACCACCACGCGGTAGCGGGTGGGTCTGTCAGCGCATAGATGCCTTGCGGTTGACCCATCCGCCACGGCGGAGAGTATGGACCTCATCATGATCGTTATTCTTCTCCCTCAAAGTATTCCCTGCCTCTCAGCGATTCAGGCAAGCAGCTCATCTCCTTCTTAGCCGAAGGATCCTGGTGAACATAACGATAGCCCTCGCCATAGCCGACCTGCTTCATTAATGGCGTCACCGCGTTTCGCAAGTGCAGTGGCACTGGCTCGCGCGCAGTTTCCGCGGCGTCGGCTGCGGCAGCTTGATACGCGCGCAACACCGCATTGGATTTCGGGGCGCGTGCCAGGTAGATGGTGGCCTGCGAAAGCGGAAACAAGCCCTCCGGTAAACCAATTAGTCGCACAATGTCAGCAGCGGCTGCTGCCTGGACCATCGCGAGCGGATCCGCCAGCCCAATATCTTCCGACGCCAGAATGCAAAGACGACGCGCAATGAAAACTGGATCGGCGCCACCCTCGATCATGCGCGCGAGCCAGTAGAGGGAAGCGTTGACATCAGAATTTCTGAGCGACTTGATTAACGCCGAGGCGAGGTTGTAATGGTCCTCACCGCCTTTGTCATAGGCGTATTGCGCGCGCCCCAGTGCTTCAATAATTGTTTCGTTGGCAATGTGCCGCGCGCCTTTTTTGTCAGCAGCGGTCGACTCAACCGCAGCTTCCAGCGCGGCAAGCGCCACCCGGGCATCACCACCCGAAGCCTTAGCCAGCCGTTCGAGAATTTCATCCTCTATTACCGGTTGGAACTTTGCCAGGCCCTTTTCATCATCGACGAGAGCTCGTTCGAGAATAAGCTTCACTTCCTCCGGCGCCAGCGGATTCAGTACCAGCACGCGACAACGAGACAACAGTGCAGCAATGACTTCGAAAGACGGATTCTCAGTGGTTGCGCCTATGAGGATGACGGTCCCGTTTTCAACTGCGGGCAATAGAGCATCCTGCTGTGCCTTATTAAACCGGTGAATTTCGTCGATGAAGAGAATGGTGCGTTTGCCGTAGCTACGTTCATGTTTGGCCTCAGCGATGGCGGCTCGCAAATCTTTGACCCCGGAGAAGACCGCAGACAGCGCGATGAATCGCGCATCAGATTTTTCCGCCAGCAACCGCGCGAGGGTTGTCTTGCCGGTACCGGGCGCGCCCCAAAGAATCATTGACGGCAACGTTGCCGCGCCGTCGATCAACCTTCGTAGAATTCGGCCTTCGCCTACAAGGTGATTTTGGCCAACGAACTCCGTGAGCGATCGAGGCCGCATGCGCTCGGGCAAGGGCGCCGAGGGTTCGGCCTCTGACACGCCGGGTGATTTGCTAAAAAGGCTTCCTGTGGTTGAATACGCCATGGATCTAACCAATTATCTCCCAAAGTTTGGTTCGGCGCGACTGCGCATGTAAGGCGTAAAATCCTTCGAAATCTACGAGAAAATGGAGCAAAGTTATAGGGAACGCCAGCAGTGTTATCTTCGTATATCGAGCCGAACGCGAATCAAGCGACGCCAACTAAGGCCGCCGGGAAGAAGCGGGGAATGAAACGATGAGAGACGCCACTGACGCATTAAGAGTAGTAGGAATCATACTTCTGGGAATTTTTGTACTCGCGGTTGGCATCCCCCTCGTGCTGGCCGCTGCCGGTATCACGCTGGGAATCATCAAGATCTTATTCGGCATAGCCGTCTTAGTAATCAAACTCGCCGTCGTGATAGCTGTTGCTTACCTGATACTCGTCGCCGTCCGCGCCATCCTCAGATAGCCTTTCAAAGGCAAGGACTCCCGAGCCTTGCCTAAGTTCTTGCATTTCCGTTTCCGCCACAGTCTTTCAACTCAACTTGACCTCACGTCCGGGTTTGTTTTACAAGGGCCACAAAACGTCACAGGTTTAGTGGCTAATCATGACTCCAGAAGCAAGGCTCGACAGAATAGAACGCGTAGCAATACTCCTCGTAAGAGCTGGTTATCGAGCTCGGAAGGAATTTCGAGCGCAACTGTTGGAGCACAACAGGAGGATCGAGGAGCACGCTAGACTGTTTGACCATATCGCGGATCTTCAGATTGAAAACGAAAAGAAATTTGCGCTGAACGAGGAGCGGTTTGCCATTCTTGCGGAATCACAAGTCAATACAGATCACCGGCTAAGAGCCTTAATCGAGATTGTTCGGGAACGGGATAATGGAGATGCAACGCCGGACACCAAGTTTTAGCAATGAGAGTATTCTTCCGTCGACAAGGGCAGTTATTTTCTATTCGTAGACTTTAGGGTTTAAATTGGATTGAGGAGCCCAATGACCAACGATGCGCAACTAGATCGCGTGGAACGTCTACTGATAAATTGCCTGAAGACTAGGACACCTAAGATTGGGAAGAGTGCTGAGCATCACATTAGCGCCAAAAAACTCGGCGTCTACGTAATAGCCCTCCAGGAACGCAATCGCGCAAAAGACGCCCTGGAGGCCCGACCGAGCGATCCCGAAACTCGGCAGACTCTTTGCAAAGCGCAGGAGTCCCTCGATCGAGCGCGCTCGGATCTCAAACATTAAACCTGAAGTTCACGATGTCGCCTTCCTGCATGATGTAGTCTTTGCCTTCCAGTCTTAACAATCCTTTTTCACGAGCGGTCGCATAAGAACCCGCGCCAATCAAATCGTTGTAGCTGACAATCTCAGCCCGAATAAACCCACGCGCAATGTCAGAATGAATGGCGCCGGCTGCATCCTGCGCGCGTGAGCCTTGCGGAATTGTCCAGGCCCGCACTTCTTTTTCGCCCGCCGTCAAAAACGACATCAAGCCGAGCACGCGATAGGCACTCTGAATTAACTGGTCCACACCGCTGCTGGTGACACCCAGCGACTGCAGGTACTCGCGTCGTTCTTCAGGCGCCAGGCCGACCAGGTCAGCTTCTAACTGCGCACAGATAACGATGCAGTCGGCGCCTTCGCTAGCCGCCACCTCACGCACCGCGCGCACTTGTTCGTTTTCATCCGGCGCCGCCAGCGTGGCTTCGTTAACGTTGGCTGAGTAGATAGTCGGCTTCATGGTGAGCAGGAAATAGTTTCGCGCAATCGCCGTTTCTTCCGGCGTGAGCGCCACTCGCTTGGCAGGTTGAAACTCCTCGAGCGTTGGCTGCAACTTGTCGAGCACTTCCAGTTCCGCCTTTGCCATCTTCTCGCCGCTCTTCGCCGTTTTTTGTACTCGTTCGCGACGTCGCTCAACCGTTGTTAGATCGGCCAACGCCAGCTCGATCTGAATCGTTTCGATATCACGTCTGGCATCGACCGTGTCGTCAACGTGCACAATGTTGTCATCTTCGAAGCAACGCACCACCTGAATCATTGTGTCGGTTTCGCGAATGGCTGCCAGAAACTGGTTGCCCATGCCTTCGCCTTTGGACGAGCCGCGCACCAGTCCGGCGATATCGACAAACTCGACACTGGCAGGCACGATGACGCTCGTCTTGACGATGTCGGCCAAGGGCGCCAGTCGATCGTCAGGCACCGTCACAACGCCGACGTTCGGCTTGCTGGTGGAGAAGGCGTAGTTAGCAATGACCGCGGACGACTGCGCCGTCACGGCGTTAAAGAGTGTGGTCTTGCCAATGTTTGGCAAGCCAACAATACCGGCACGTAACATGTTCTGATTTTCCTCAACTTGAAACTACCCGATAATTTTCAGCGACGCAAACACGGGATCACCAAACATTTCTACCGAACGGAAGAACAGGGGCAAGCCCACCTTCCCGACCCAAGCTGATATTGAGTCGTGGTGTCATTTCACCGACGAATGGCTTTCAACGAAAAAAGTAGTCGAGCAGATCAGCAGTCTCGGGGTGAGGAAGGTGGGCTTGCCCCCGCTCTTTCGTCTGCATCTAATCGCACGTCATCCGCGTATTGAATTCGCGTATAATCCGCCGATATTAGATGAACGAATCGCATTCGAAATCGAAGAGGAGCAGACGGGCGGAAGCGGTATCCGTCAATCACTAAGTGATCATCTCACTCTTGCTTCTACTAGTCGTTACCGTTGGCGGGACAGTCGTTAGTTATCTCTACGATGAGGACGCGAATCTAGCTGCCAGAATTTGTGGCGGCGCTTGCATTGGGATCGCAGCTCTTGGCCTGGTCGGGTTCATCTTCTCCTGCTTCCTGGGTCTCACGAATATCACAATCGTCATCACAGTTTTGCTGGTTGGCGTTCTGCCACTGTTTCTGATGTGGACATTCGGGCGCTGGGCTGTGATACAGCGGGATCTGAAACGAGCCGAGCGCGCAATTCGTCACGCGTTGACCAATCCTTCGCTGGCGGAATTTAGTTATGCGGTTTTCTATCTTGCTGTTGCCGTCATCCTTTGGCGCATTTTCCAACGCGCCATGATTCGGGAGCCGGAAGGCATATACACCGGAGTGATTAACAACTTCGGTGATTTGCCGTTTCACGTGAGCGTTATCAGCGGCTTTGCGTTTGGAAATAACTTTCCGCCGCAGGATCCCACGTACGCTGGTGTGCCTTTCACTTACCCCTTCCTGACAGATTTTATTTCAGCCGTGTTTGTGCGCTGCGGTGCTGACTTGCGCCAGTCGATGTTCCTGGAAAACTTCGTCGTCGCGCTTGCTTTTGTCGGGTTGGTGCATCGCTGGGCGTTTGAAATGTTGCGCGACAGGTTGGCCGCAGTGCTTACGCCGCTACTGGTCTTATTGAATGGCGGATTTGGCTGGATCTACCTGCGCAACATCGATCTGCAAAAAAGCAATGAAGGCATTTCGGCGATGATCCAGACTCTGCCACAGTCGTTCACGATAATTCCAAACACGACCTGGCGTTGGGGAAACGCGATGTCAACACTGCTGGTTCCCCAACGTGGTTTTCTTCTCGGCTTGCCGCTGGCTGTCATTGTGTTTACGCAGTGGTGGAAAGCAACGAACAACGGGGGAACGGGGACCACGGGGAAAGAGGAGACTGGGAAACCGGAAAAGGGCAAAGGGAAAAAAGGATCAAACGCAATTGAACCGCGAAGCTCGCAGGCGTCAAAAACATTTTCGCGGCAGCCCTTTTCTTTTATTTCACCTTCGGTGGCGCGGATGATTGCCGCCGGCATCGTCGCAGGACTCCTGCCGTTAGTGCACGCCCACAGTTTTGTAGTCGTAATGGGAGTTGCCGCGTGTATTGCATTGCTGCAATGGCGTTGGCGCGAGTGGATCACGTTCGCAGTAGTTGCTTCAATTGTCGCGTTGCCACAGATGTGGTGGTCGACTCACCACAGCGCCGTTGATGCGAAAAAGTTTTTCGAATGGCAGTTTGGTTGGGACCACGGCGGGGAGAATGTGGTTTGGTTTTGGTTCAAGAACACGGGGCTATTTGTGCCGCTCACCATTGCGGCCATTCTCTGGCGCAAGGGCAAAGAAGCGCTGATTCCGAATCGGCTGTTAGTTTTTTTGCTCCCCTTCACCCTCTGCTTCATTGTTCCAAATGTACTCAAGATGGCGCCCTGGATTTGGGACAACATCAAAGTGTTGTTCTACTGGTGGCTTGCATTAGCGCCGTTGGTGGCGGCATTGATCGCGCGGCTCTGGCGTCAGGCACTGCCGCTCAAAGTGGTCGCTGCTGCGTTATTCGTTTGTATCACGCTCGCCGGTGCGTTGGACGTTGCTAATATCGTGCTGCGGTCAAACCAATTCGGGATATTCGACGCTAGCGGCATTCAGTTTTCGGAGATAATAAAGACCGAGACGCCTCCGAACGCGTTGATCCTGCATGCTCCGGTTCATAATCATCCGGTATTCCTCTCGGGACGCAGATCTTTGATGGGCTATCCCGGACACGTGTGGACGCATGGGTTGGATTATGGGCCAAGGGAATCAGAAATCAGTCGCGTTTATGCGGGAGCGCCGGACGCTACAGCTATTTTGCAAAAGTACAATGTTGATTACGTGGTTCTCGGACCACTCGAACGAAATCAGCTCAACCCGAACGTTCAGTTTTTTTCAAAATATCGACTTGTGGGAGATGTAGGTGGCTACCGGCTCTACAAAATCAAACCCTAAGAATCAGGCTGCCCGAAGCAAAGGCGGCAGCGGCCGAGAAGCGGAGCAATCCCTTGATGACTCTGATGACAGCGTGATGTCGAAGAGTAGTTGGTTGATCGCCGTCGCTGCGATTGTGTTCATTGCAGCAATCCTTCGTCTCTACGATCTGGCCCTGGTGCCGCTGCACCATGACGAGGGAGTCAACGGAAACTTTCTGGTGCGCCTGGTACGCGATGGTTACTACCACTACGATCCCGCGAACTATCACGGCCCCACGCTTTACTATTTTGCCGCCCTCTTTCCGTGGTTTTTGCGACTGTTCTTCGGACCCAATGCCCAAAACAACTACGGACTCTCAACCGTGGCGATTCGTTGTGTGCCCGCAATTTTCGGTTTAGCCACGGTCGGCCTGGTTTTCACTCTCAGAAAGAACCTGGGCACAGTGGCGACGTTAGCTGCGGCGTTTCTGCTCGCTGTTTCGCCAGGCGCAGTTTATTTGTCGCGCTACTTCATACACGAGACCTTGTTTGTTTTTTTCACGCTGGGGATTGTGGTGGCGTTGACGAAGTACTACGAGAGCGCGCAGCCGGTTTATTTGGTGCTCGCGTTTGTCTCAGCAGCCCTCCTCTTTGCGACCAAGGAAACTGCAATCATTTCCATTTTGGTGCTGCTGATTGCTTTTGCAGTCACTAAGGTCTATCGCGCATTTTGGCGATTTTCTGTGGGCCAGAGGAACTGGGAAGACGAAGGAGGATCGCACGACCTTACAACGTTCCTGGAAAACGGAGGCGGCGTGGGAAGAATTGCCGTATGGGTGATAGTCGCGGCCATCGCTTTTCTGGTTGCCTACTATTTCCTTTACTCTTCGTTTCGCACTAACCCGCAAGGTTTCTACGATTCTTTTAAGACCTTTCAGTTCTGGACTAAAACCGGCAAAGAGGCGCACGTTCACGACCGCATTACGTACCTCTGGTGGTTGATGGAACAGGAGTCGCCGCTGCTACTTCTCGGGGGGATGGGCGCAATCACTGCGGTATTGCGACCACGGAGATCGATGGCGCTGTTTTGCGCGCTCTGGGCCTTCGGTCTAATGGCAGCGTACTCACTCATTAAATACAAGACTCCCTGGCTGCAGCTTAATTTCGTGGTGCCGCTGGCGCTCACCAGTGGTGTGGCTATTGGCTGGCTCTTCGATTTTCTGAGCGAGTCGGAAGTAAGTAAGACGATACGCTGGGTAGTCGTAGTAGTAGTCTTGTTAATATCGATTGGACCACTACCCGGCCTGGCAAGAGTTTTTGATGACGCCGTTTCATCTGTAGCCGACAAAGGTCTGGTGCAGGCCATCAACGACAACCCCATTCACGGCCTAACTTTTATCCCTGGCTTTCAAACGTTTGATCTGAATTTTCTTAACTACGACAACGACAATCGTTATTACGTCTACGTCTATGCGCACACCCGTCGGGAAACGCTGAAGCTGGTTGATGAAATCAACAAGCTTGCCCAGCGCACGCATCAGGGAGATCAAACAGGCATCACGATTGTCTCCCCCGACTATTGGCCGCTGCCCTGGTATCTGCGCGATTACAAGCGCGTCGGTTACTTCGGCCACATGAGTCAGTCAAACGAACCCATTATCATCGCCAAGCAAGAACAAGCCCAGGAAGTGCAAGCGACTTTCGGCGATCGCTACCAGCAGATTCACTCCGGGGCTAACGCCGCCGGCAATTTTCCTTTGCGACCTGGCGTCGATTTACTGCTCTACGCGCGACGCGAACTCATCCCTTAGCTCGTTCCCAACTCACCGGTTCAACCGCTTTTTGTTGCGATTCGATTTCGATTCGCATCGTAAACAGTAACAGCGGGTTGAGGTCGATACCCCTCAAGTATTTCTCAACCACCCTCCTTTAATTTGCTAACACCCTAAGACCGTCACAGCTTAAGGGTTTCGCAAGAAACCTGAGCTCCAACCCGGCAGGGGTTTGAAAACAGCCGCAAGAGGAGATTCCGAATGAAAACGCCGCGAATAACAACTGTGCGTCTGCTGGTTTTTTTACTGTTCGCAGCCGCGCTGTTGTCGTCCTCGTTATTTGTTTCTTCCGCGAGGAAAACTGAGCCGCCGGTGGTTGTGCCTAACGAACTCGACGTTCGCGTAGCCGGAGGCGTGTTGCGTGGCGGCCTGACCTCCGCGCAGGACAAAGCCCAGGGCGTCACTGAACGCACAGGTTCGCTAACCGTTTCTCGTGAGCCTGATGCAGCTGAGCTTAAGGCGTTAGGTTCGCTGGAGCGCGTGGCTGGTTCAAAACTTTCCGTCGAATACAACCGGTTGACTGGCACGCCGCACCATTTGTTTGCGACGAGCGGCTACCTGTCGCCACCAAGCGCCGACGCACCGGAAAAAATTGCGCTTGATTTCATTCGTCACTGGCAGGGCGTCCTGCGCTTTAGCGAAAGCGATGTGACCAACCTGCGAGTTAAGAGTCGAGCAACACTGTCGGATTTGGGCACGACCATTCTCTTGTACGAGCAAACGGTGGACGACACACCGGTCTACAAAGGCGAGGTTATGGTCAACGTTAACCGTAACGGACAAATCATCAATCTCGGCGGCGATAGCTATCCGCAGCTCACAGTTACCAATTCGGTTTCCATCACGCCGGCGCAGGCGATTGCGGCAGCAGCGAACGCGCTTGGTTTCAAGAATTTCGCTCCCCACCAAATCGGCACCAGGAAAGCGCCGACAACCTTTGGCAATCTTAAAGCTAAGTCGATCGAAGCACCTTTGTTTAGCGGCGGAGAAGTTTTCTCCGACGACATCGCGGTTACGGAAGTCGTGTTTCCACTCGGTGCGCAGGGACGTCGTGCCTACAACTTCATCCTGACGACGCCGAAGTATCACGGGATGATGTGGAACAACATAGTGGACGCGCAAACCGGCGAAGTCTTAAGACGCACCAGCCTGACAGCGTTTCAACAGGGAGGTGGACCCACCAGCAGTCGTCGGTCAACCTTCCGTCCTGATATTCAAACGCTGGTTGAAAGTAATAATCCGGGCAGCACCGCAACTGGAAAAGTTTTCGACGGAATGCCGGCCGCTCTTTCCGGAAGAAGAACCTGCACCGGCAACCTTCCCGGACGACCTTGTAACGGGCAGCCAGTTGTTGGCGGCACGACCGGGTCAGGTTATGGCCGCTCAGCGGCGCCCGGTACTCGACCAACTTTCCAAACTAACGAAAACGAATTGGACCGGAACAATGGACGCGGTTTCAAGGAGAGTTTGGTCCGCGCACGCAACGAAGACGCTTACTCAGACGCGGGCGGGTCATTGATTGCGCAAATCTACAACTCGCCGTATGGGCAGGTGCAGCGCGGCTTTCCCGATGCAACTAATCCGACAACCCCGAGATTTGGTTCACGCTTCGGCTGGTTCTACTTGCCGACCGGTACAAGCGGCGCTGAGATATCTACTGCTGATAGCAATCGCGCGGCAACTCGCGGCTACAAATATGAAATGCCGCCTGAGGCGGTCACGCGGAACCTCCCGGCAAATTCTCCTGTCGTGGACAAGACGCAGCCTTTTTCGGCTGACCTGACGCCGTTGTCAGGACCCGTCACGCTCCGCGATGGTCGCGTTCTGTCTTCAGTGTTTCAGTCTCGTTACACTGAGGGGAACAACGTACTAGTCGCCGACGATCGCAACAACGATAACGAAACTACCGCCGGCATTCGCGGCTACAGCCCCAATCGTCAGTTCACCTCTAGTTATTTCACTTTTACCAACGGCTACGAGTACGGCGGCGCGGATGCCAAGAGCGCGATTCCCGACACGATGGGTTTGGTCGCGTGCACGGTAATTAATCTCTGCGAAGTTTATTTCTATCCGCCTTCAACAGAACCGGACGTTTATCCGGGTACCGTCTCCCTTTTCTATTACACAAATCTATTACACGACTACCTCTACAACATCGGCTTCACTGAAGCGACCTGGAATTTTCAGCAGGATAACTTCGGACTCGGCGGCGCCGGGCAGGATGCGTTGAGCGCTCAGGTACAGGACGGTTCGGGCACTGACAACGCAAACATGAGCACGCCCAACGACGGTTCGCCACCGCGCATGCAAATGTTTCTTTTTACGGAACCCACATTTCGGCGTGCTGACGGTGACTTCGATTTCGATGTCGTCGGCCACGAGTTCTACCACGGCGTCTCCAATCGGTCGGCGGGAAAAGGTTCAACTGATTGTTTGGGCACGCCCCTGGTCGGTGAGTCAGGCGGACAGGGCGAAGGCTGGTCTGACTTCATCGCCTGCTCGATGACGGATGACGATTCCGAAGGTGAATACGTCACTGGCGAGTACGACATCGGCATTCGTCGCATTCCCTACACTAATTACCGCTGGTCGTATGGCTCGTTGAATGGAAACGGTCTGAATCGCCGCGACGGCGGCTCGCCCGATCCCGATCCGGGCTCAATTCCTTTTGAAGTCCACGACGTAGGCGAAGTTTTTGCCGCGATGCTCTGGGACATGCGCGAACTGATGATCATGAAGGATCCGAATGGAGTCTTCTTCGATGGCAATCGCCGTCTCTCTTCAGTGGCATTGCCGACTAACACGGAGTTCTACATTGGCCCACGCAGAGTTCGCTCAATCGATCTGAAACATCCAATCGACTTTCGCGACAGTTTCAACTCAACAGTTCCCGGCTCAGCGTTCAGTGGTGTGCCCACAGCTGTCGGCGGCATTTCCGCGCCGGAGCAGGCCCAAACACGAATACCCAACATCAAGGCTAGCGAACATATTGTTCGTCCGGGACTGTTGACTGCGGAGATTCAAAGTCTCGGAAACCGCAATGGCCCACTGGCTACGGCAGTCGCGAATGGAGCGCGCCTGGCGGACACGCTTGTCTTGCGTGGCCTGCAGTTATCGCCGTGCAATCCGTCGATTGTGGCAACCCGGGATTCGATTCTGCTTGCTGACGAAGAGATGACGGGGGGCGAAAACCGTTCGATCATCTGGCGCGCATTCGCCAGTCATGGCGCAGGGGTCAACGCGCAGTCAACTAATCCCCAGGGCGGCGGCGGCGAAGCTGTTGTCGAAGACTTCAATGTCCCTGCGTCGGTCACGGCGTGCGAACAACTTGGCCCGTTATCCGCGCCGGCTTTCGCTTTGGCCAATTCCGCTGCCAATAAGGTCACGGTCACGATCAATGGGGGCGTCCCCCTTGTCGGCGCCGCGCAATACACCATCACGCGAGCGTTCACCGCGGCGGGTCCATTCGTCAGAATTGCTGAGATTCCGGCGACTCAAACAACCTACGACGACAGCAACCTTTCGGCTGGTCAAACTTACTTCTATCAAGTTCGTGCCAGCCGCGACCTCGATACCAATTGTGTCTCAAACGCTGTGACGCACAGCATTCTCGTTTCTAATGGAGCCGTGATCACACCGCCGCCAACGTTCTTTGGCGTCGACCACATTAACGACCCACAAACGGGGACCAGTCTAACGCTCAACTGGAATTCTGCGATTACGCCAAATCCAAGTGGCGACGTTTTCACTGTTTGCAGTGATTGCGTTTTTGACATTTACCGCGTTGAGCACGTCGAGCCCGGCAACGGCACTCAGGAACCCACGTTCACGCCCTCGGCAGCAAACCGCATTGCGCAGGGAGTTACCGGCAATCAGTACACAGACAACGGCCTTCAGCTTGGTCAGATTTATTACTACATCGTTCAGGCGCGTAACAGCGCCGGCAAGAAAGACACGAACGATGTTGGTAATCGGCTGGTCCGCTACAGCATCCCGACGATTACGACGTTCAAGTCAGTGATGCCGTTCGCGCCCGAGAATTACGAGTCTTCTTCAGCAGACATGCGCTTCCAGCCGCCACTGCAGGAGTCAGGCAGCGATCCGAAAGAAGACCAACCAATCTGGCAGCGGGTCACCGACGTGCCGCTACCGAATGCGTCCACATCGTCAATGATGTACGCGCCGGATTTCGATCCCGGATCCGACGGGGCCAACAGCGACATTTCAACTGTCATCGGCCCGCTCACTTTGAGTGCAACTTCAGTTTTGGATCTCGATCACTTTTTCTCTACTGAGGCGACGTTTGACGGTGGTGTGTTCGAAGTCGCCAAAGGCAGTCCAAACTTCAACTCCACGCCCTATCCCGACAACACAACAACTTTCGATCTCGGCAACTTCATCATCGAGGGTCTCTACAACGGCAAACTCGACGGCGATCTTGCTGGAACGGGTGTACCCGGTTCAGCCCTTGTAGGCCGTCGCGCCTATACAGGCATCAAGGGTCTGCATCATGTACGAATCGCTCTGGGCGAGTTCGCTCCTGGCGGCGACAACAACCAGGAAGGCTTGCCGATTTACCTCCGCTTTCGCATGTCGTCAGACGTGGGCACGTCGAACGGCGCAGAGTCTGGCTGGTACATCGACAACCTCGTGATCCATGACCTCGGAACACCAGACGGGACTCCGACGCCGACGCCTACACCTACACCTACGCCAACCGCCACTCCAACGCCGACTGTGACGCCAACCCCAACGGTTACGCCAACCCCAACCGTTACGCCCACACCGGATGCTTCGCCGACGCCGGCGCCGAATTCGATCATTCAATTTGGCTCGTCGTTGTACACGTCGAACGAAGACTGCACACAGTTGATGGTCCAAGTGTTCCGCACCGGTACTAATTCCACTCAGGCGACGGTTGATCTCAACAGCAGTGATGGAACTGCCAAGCAGAAAGGTGACTACAGCAACGCGATCAGTCGCATCGTCTTTGAACCTGGCGTAACCCAAAAAACTGTGTCCGTCCTGATTTGTGAAGACGCTTACGCCGAAGGGCCGGAGTCGTTCACCTTGACGCTGTCGAATCCCACTGGCGGTTCGACTCTGGGCGGGCTTGCGACTGCCACAGTGCAAATTATCGACGATGTTTCGGAATCCGCAGCGAATCCGATCGACGATCCACGCGGCTTCGTATGCGAGCATTACCACGATTTCCTCAACCGCCCGAGCGATCAGTCGGGCGAGGACTTCTGGACAAATCAAATCACGAGTTGCGGAAACAATGCAGCGTGCATTGACGAGAAACGCACCAACGTTTCTGCCGCCTTCTTCCTGTCGGTCGAGTTTCAAAACACGGGCTATCTGGTTATTCGCGCGCACAAAGCTGCGTTCGGCAATGCGAAGAGCAACCCGCGCTACTTGGTCTTCCTGCGTGACCAACGTGAAATCGGCGAGGGAGTAGTCGTGGGACAGCCAGGTGCTGATGCTCGCCTGCAGCAGAACATTCAGATGTTTTTCAGCGAGTTTGTGCAGCGGCCGGAGTTTGTGACGCCCTTCCCGATGGGAATGCCGGCTGCTACGTACGTCGACACACTGTTTGCCAATGCCGCGGTTACGCCCACGGCCAGCGAAAGAAACGCTGCCATTAGTGCCTACGGCAGCGGCGACACCGCCGGGCGCGCCGCGGCGTTGCGAAGCGTCGCGGACAGCAATTCCATTTTTCAGGCGCAGTACAACCCGGCCTTTGTCTTGATGGAGTACTACGGGTACCTGCGTCGCAATCCAGACGATTCCCCCGACAACAATTTCTCTGGTTACGACTTCTGGCTAAACAAACTGAATGAGTTCACCTTGCCTGGGGAGGACGTTCGCAACGAGACCGTAGCGCTGAGCCGCGTGAAGCGCGCGGAGATGGTGAAAGCATTTCTGGTTGCTGGTGAATATCGACAACGCTTTGCCGGTAGTCCGACAGGAAATCAGGGAACGACGGAAAGTGAAAGCGCCGTGACTTTGTTTGGTGACTTTGTGAGACAAACCCTGATTCAACTTCTCGCCCCGCGCGCAAATTCGGGTTAGCTCCCCCCGTTGGTTTTGGGCTCCCATCGAAGCTAGCCCGAAGGTGGATGGCCGGCCGCAAGTCCGGCCATCCGCACCTTGCGCAAAGCGGGAGAGGCTGATGTTGAGGATATTTGCAGCTTTGCTGCCCTCAGTGCGGTGAGGCTTTGCCTCACCGTTCGAGCTAAATCATTTTGCGGCTCTGCCGCTGATGTCGGGATACGAAGGAGAGTAGTAATGTCAGGAACATTTGGTGTCGCCCTTAGATCTCGTCATTTCAGAATCAAACTTTGCTTGGTATTTGGCGTCGTCGCCATTGCCTTTGGGATCGCTGCGTCAATCGAACCGCAAGAGAGCTTCGCGGCGACGCCTCCGAGTGGCACTCTCACCACCGTCAGCGGTCCACTGACTTACACCTCAGGTCCGTTTCTGATTTCTAATCCCACTGACCAGGTTAATGGCGTGCCTACTTGTGATGGCACGCTTCCATGCGACGACTACATCCTCACGGTTAACGTTCCGTCCGGACATGACGCGACAAATTATGTGCGGATTCAAGTGAGCTGGGCGCATCAAGCGACGCTGGCGCAGTACGACATCTTTGTCTACAAGGTGTTAACGCCCGCGAATAATCCACCGGGTCCGTTGATGGCAGCGAATTTCTTTGCAGTTGATCCCGATGTCGTCACGATTCCGGCAGTGTCAGGGACTTATCTTTTGCGCATCGCGCCCACCATCGCACAAGGCGATGTCACAACGACCAAAATTTCACTCGAGCAGAAAGTGGCAGCCGCAACTGTTGGGGGTGGTTTGGCGCCGCGCTATCAGACATATCAGGCGCCCGCCGGCCTGGGCAACAGTGCAGGCGAGCCTTCTCTCGGTATTGGGTTGGCTACTCCGCAGTTTCCGCAAGGCAGGACCATGTATGAAGCCGGCACCACGACGGCGCGAGTAGAGTTTAATGATTGCCCGTCGCCGGCCAACGCGGCCTGGATTAACAAGACTCCGCCAAACACGTCGGCAACCACGCTCGATCCAATTCTTTTTTCCGATCGCGTTACCGGTCGTTCATTTGTTTCGCAATTAGCGGGAGGCTGCAGTCGTGCTGCTTACACCGATACTGCGGCGCCTTTTAGCGACGGCGATACGTGGGTACCAAGCCAGGGCTGTGGAGTTCCCGCTGGAATCGATCACCAGACATTCGGTGGTGGGCCACTCGCGCCGCCGCTGACTGGAAATCCGGGTTTTCCGCCTTACCCAAACAGCCTTTACTACTGCTCTCAATATGGAACGAACGCAGCCTCGTGCGCCCTTAGCTTGAATGGAGGCGCCACTTTTGGTCCTGCCGTACCAATCTATCAAGTGAGCTGCTTCGGCATTCATGGCCACATTAAGGTTGCGCCCGACGGTACCGCCTATGTTCCGAACAGCGATTGCTCGTCTAGTTTCAACGGACCGGCTCCAAGCGACACTTCGCACCAGGGTTTAGTGTTTTCAGAAGACAACGGAGCTACGTGGTCTCAGCCACAGTTGATACCTGACAGCAATCCGGCACCGGGCATCGTTGATCCGTCGATTGGAATTGGCGCGAATGGGACAGTTTATTACGGCTACGCCAACAGTAATGGTGCTCCTTCCATCGCAGTTGGTCACAAGATCAATCATCAGATCGTTTGGGGGCCGAGCAAAGACGTGGGCGCAGCGCTTGGTATTCAAAACTCTACTTTTCCTGAGGTAGTTGCCGGTGACGACGATCGCGCAGCCTTCGCTTTTCTAGGAACTACAACAAGCGGTTACTACCAGGACCCGGAGGACTTTCAGGGCGTGTGGCACCTTTACGTCGCGACGACTTATGACGGCGGTGCGACGTGGATTACTGTCAATGCCACGCCGAATGATCCGGTGCAGCTTGGATCGATATGCAACTCCGGCACGGTCATCTGCGACCGCTCACCCAATGACCGGAACCTGCTCGACTTCATGGACATCACCGTGGACCGTGTGGGCCGAGTACAGGTCGCTTACCCGGATGGTTGTATCACTGCGCCTTGTATTCAAATTACGGATCGCAGCGGGCATACAGCAGGGACGCCTGATGGCAAGATCAACCGCTACGACAATGACAACTCAGCAAAAGCATCAATTGCTCGGCAGTCTGGTGGCAGGACTCTCTTCGCTGCGTTTGATCCGGTCGAACCGAGCGTGCCAAAAACGCCGAACGTGATTAGTGCGACGCGAGACTCGAACGGTTCTCATCTGACGTTTCTGCAACCGGACAGCGGCGGATCAGCAATCACGGGCTACAACATTCTTCGTGGCACGACGAGCGGTGGCGAAACTTTGCTGGTGACTATTAATCCTGCGCCGACGTACGACATAAGCCGGCTCGCCAATAAATTCAGCTATGACGATACTTCGGGCGATCCGAATACGACATACTTCTATGCGGTCACCGCGTCGAACAGTCTTGGTCAGGGTCCGTTCTGCAGCGAGTTTCAACTGCAAGGTGGAGCGGGCACACCGACGCCGACACCAACGCCAACTGCGACCCCGACCCCAACTCCCACGCCCACTACCGTGCAATTCAGCACCGCGAGTTTCAGCATTTCTGAGGGAGTAAGCAGCATAAACATTACGGTGACCCGAAGTGGCCCAGTCTCTGGAGTCAGTACGGTTGACTACACCGTAAACAACGCCACCGCTACACAGCGCGGCGACTTTACCTATGCTTCGGGCACCATCGTCTTTAGCACGAACGAAACAAGCAAGACTTTTCCGGTGTTAATCAGCGAGGACGGATATCTTGAGGGTACCGAAAGCGCGTCGATGAGTTTGAGCAATCCGGTGGGCGCAACCATCGGCGCCCCGGGCACAGCTCTACTGCAAATCGACGATAATGATCTCGCCGATACGCCCACAAACCCGATCGACGATGCGTCAATTTTCGTCGGTGAGCACTACCATGATTTCCTGAATCGACAGGCCGATTCTCCCGGCCAAACATTCTGGACGGATCAGATTACCAGTTGCGGCAACGACGCGAATTGCCTCACTGAGAAGCGAACAAATGTGTCGACCGCCTTTTTCTTGTCGGTAGAATTTCAAAACACCGGATACTTCGCGTTCCGCTTCTATCGCGCCTCATTTTCCGACAACGCGCAACGGCCGCGAGGCGTGCCGCGCTATCTTGAATTTCTGCGAGACGAACAAACGTTGCAGCGAAATGTAGTGGTCGGTCAGCCAAACTGGGAGGCGTTTCTCGAACAGAACAAACAGGGCTTTGCGCTTGACTGGGTCGATCGCGCTGATTTTATCGCCGAGTATCCGACGAGCATGACGCGTGACCAGTTCATCGACCAACTGTTTGCGCGATCAGCCGCCACGCCGACCACGCAGGAACGCAACCAGGCGCTTTTCGCTTATGACAGTGGCTTCAGCTTGAAGGAGAAACGAGCCAAAGGAATCAGGGCGGTCGTTGACGCCGGCTCGGTCTACAACGCGCAATACAATTCGGCCTTTGTTCTGATGCAGTATTTCGGCTACCTGCGTCGCAATCCAAACAATGCCCCGGACAACAGCTTCTCCGGATATGACTTCTGGCTTAACAAAATGAACGTGTTTAGTCAGCCTGGAGAAGATATGCGCGATGCAAATGTCGCTCTCGCGCGAGTGAAACGCGCGGACATGGTCAAGGCTTTCATCGTTTCGGGAGAATATCGTGGACGCTTCGGAGACAGCGGTGACGGTTCGCGCGGTCAGCAGTTCGGTCCGATCAACGGGCCTGAGCGTGAATTGAGTTGGCGAGGATCGCTTGGCGCATTAGTGACTGCACTGCGTTTAGCTTTCTTGCCTCCCTTAGGTTAAATCCGCTGGGGGAATTGCCGGCGGCTGACGGACCAGGAGTTCGTCGGCCGCTTTTGTTTTTGTGATCGGGAGAAGTGGTTGTGTTAGATTAGCGCTTCACGGCACGACTAACGTCGTTGAGAAAATAGCATGAACAAATCCCGTCCCCTTGCTGTCATTGCAATAATATTAGCGGTTGCGGCAATCGCTATTTTCATCCTGCTTCGAGCTACGCAAAATCGAGAACCGCAGCCGACTGAAACCGCGCGCGCCGGTTCCACGACATCTCAATCAAGTCCGAGTCCACGAAAAATTCCCAGCGACGTGGTAGTGACGCTCGAGGAGTTTGGCGATTACCAATGCCCGCCGTGCGGCGCACTTCATCCGGTACTTAAGAATCTCAAAAAAGAATACGGTCCCAACCTGAACTTCATTTTTCGAAACTTCCCGCTTCCCAGTGTTCACAAGAATGCGATGGTGGCAGCACAGGCGGCGGAGGCGGCAAGGGTGCAGAATAAGTTTTGGGAGATGCATGACATGCTTTATGAGAATCAGGATCTGTGGAAAGACGACATCAACCCACGCACCATCTTCGTAAAGTTTGCGTCGGACCTTGGCTTGGACACGGCAAAGTTTTCCCGCGACATGAACGACCAGCAGATCCAGATGCGAATTCAGGCTGACCAGGATGCGGCCACGCAGCTTGGCGTCATCGGCACGCCGACAGTCCTAATTAACGGGCGCCAGCTTCGGCCAGAAGTAACGAATGCGGACGGTTTGCGGAAGGGAATTGAAGTGATGCTCTCGCGCAAATCTTCCTGAACCGGCCAACAACATTCCTCGTCCCCTCCGAGTAGCGTAAAACACCGGCCAACGCGTCGCTTGCCGAGGCGGGTTGCAGTGATCCGGTTAACCTTGCTAATGACTTCATTAACGTAATCTAAGCTCAAGTTTTGGTTGACATTCTAAGCAAACCGCTCTTATATTGGCACGCCCGTGCATCGCCTGCCCGAATTCGGTATTCTGGTCGTAATTAAGGCGCGTTAACAGTAGATTTTTCGCATGTTCAAACTGAAACGGCTAGAGATTACCGGTTTCAAGTCCTTCGCGGATTACACCGAAATTCTCTTCACAGGGGATGGAATTACCGCCATCGTCGGCCCTAACGGCTGCGGCAAGAGCAACGTTGCCGACGCAATCGCCTGGGTTCTGGGCGAGCAGCGCGTAAAGCATCTGCGTGGCGGGGCCATGCAAGACGTCATTTTTCAGGGTTCGCGAAACCGACCGCCGAGTGGCATGGCTGAAGTAGTCATGCATATGGTGCGAAGCGAATACGTCGAGCACGAACCTGACATTGAGGACATTGACTACACTCTCGAGCAGCTCGATGACCACGTTGTGGATATCGAGGCGGTCACCGCGACGGAGTCGACAAGCGCGCCTGAACCGTCTACCGATCTTCCTATCGAACCAACAGCTGCCTTATCCGAAACTCAATCTCTCGAAGTTGGCGCCGAGCCAGAAGCCGTAACCACGCCCGATTCCCACAAGCCGCATCACAAACGACACTGGCGCCGTCGCAATCTCGCTCTGGAGTTTGCTCCGGGCGAAGCAGTTTCAGTAACCCGTCGTCTTTATCGTTCCGGCGAAAGTGAGTACTTGCTGAACGATCGCCTGTGCCGCCTGCGCGACATTCAAGATCTGTTTTCGGGAACAGGTTTGGCGGGTGGGCACTACGCAATCATTGAGCAGGGTCGTATCGGACAGATCTTGTCGGCAAAGCCGATGGATCGTCGCACCATCATTGAAGAAGCTGCCGGCATCACGAAGTTTCGCGTTCTGCAGCGAGCAGCGGAAGCGCGGCTCGAATCGGCCCGGGGAAATCTCTCGCGAATCTCCGACATCATCTCTGAGATCGATCGCCAGGTAAACAGTCTACGACGGCAGGCTGCCAAAGCGAGGCGCTATGGCGTCATTCGCGAAGAGTTGCGTGAACTGTTGCGCCACGTTTTCGTTGCTGAAGATCGAAAGCTGACCAACCTTCTGGATGAAACGCAGGCAAAACTGGCCGAGGCTAGCGCGCGCGAACGAGGCGTGGCGGAAGATTTGGCAAAGCAGGAAGACGCGGCCCGCGCCGCAACGCAAGCAGCGCGCACTACGGAAGATGAACTCTCCGCGGCTCGAGCTGCCGCCGCCGAGGCCGTACTTCGTCGTGATCGACAAACTCGAGAACGTGCTTACCAACAGGAACAAGTCGCTGCACTCGAGAAGCGTAAGCACGAAGTCACGGCGGAGATCGAAGCACTTTCCGCACGGGTAACGCTGGTCGAGGCTGAGTGCAAGCGACTTCAGGAGGATGAAGCGCGACTTCGCACCGAGTCAGACCAAACCGCTGCCAACCTGCGATCCGCGGAAGAATCGTACGCCGAGAAACTAGCGACCGCAGCGGCTGCTGAAGCCGAGATTGAAGCGGCCCGCGCGGACTTGCTAAAGCACACGGCAGTTGCAGAACGGTTGCGAGAGATCGCGCGTCAGCTGGAAGGCACGCTCGAGCGATTGGCTGTTCAAGCTGAAGGATTGCGTCACGAAGGCGAGCGCGCAAACGCTCAGTACGCTGAGCGCAAGGCGTCGGCCGATGCCTTCGCAAATGAAATCCACGCTGCCAAGGAACATGTTTCGACACTGACGGCGGAACGCGAGCGCGCTGTTGACGCGGTCGTTCAAGGCCACGAGGCGGTTAGTGATACTGAAGCCGAGTTAACTCGTGTCCGCGACGAATACTCGCGCACACGTCACCGCCTCGAGAGTTTGAAAGAACTCGACGATCGTCGTGCTTATTATTCGTCGGCAGTGCAGTTATTGTTCTCAGAAGACGGACCGCCGCGCGATTTTCACTTCATAGGCACCCTGGCCGACGCATTCAACGTGGATGCGAAATGGGAGCGAGCGGTTGAAGGCGTGTTTGGTTCTTCGCTGCAGTCGATTGTGGTTCCGACACCTGAAGACGCCGTTCGAGCGGCGCAATGGCTGCGCGAGAACAATGGCGGCCGCGCCAGTTTCCTGGTCGCCGGACTTCACGGCGGCAGCGAGGAGTCGAACGTTCTCAACGCGCTAACCTGCCGAGTCGAAGAACGCCCCGCGCTTACGATCTCGTTTGCTAACGAGCCGATAGCCGAAGATTTAAAGATTGCGGATTTGTTGGGCGCGCCGCGCGAGCTGCTATCAGTTCTCAATCGGACGTTGCCGGAAAAAATGAGCGCGCGGTTGGCTGCTAACCTTGACGATGCAATGACCCGGTCGCTGGCGACCGGCGAAGTCTTTGTCACCTTAAACGGTGATTGGGTTACCAGTGGACAGTTCATCAGTGCCGGCGATGCGCGTGCGCTCGAAGAAGGCGCCGGGTTGCTGACATTCAAACGCGAACTGCGCGAGCTTGAAGCGCGAGCTGAAGTGCTGAGTAGCGAAGCGGATTCGGCTGAGGCCGCTGTCCGCCAGGCCCGAGTCGATCTGGTTGGCCTGGAAGATGCCGTGGTGACGTTGAATGAAGCGATCGGGCGCGAAGAGCGAGAGGCCATGGGGCGTGAAGTGACTGCCGCAGGCTTCGCACATGAGATTGAACGGGCCGAGCGTCACATGCGTGTGGTTGCCGACGATCTCGGACGAATCGAAACAGAGCGCACGGAAATTGAAACACGTCGCGCGAGCGCTATTGTTGACGCTGAAGAGTCGGAAGCGGCGCGAGTTACGGCCAATGAAACTGTCGCAACAGCGACCGCCCGATTGGCCGAAGCCCGCCGCACCGCTGAAGCTGAAAGCGAAGGCCTGGGCGCACAGCGAGCCGCAGCTGCCGCAGCCACTGAACGCAGACGAGGCACCGCCGCTGAGTTGCGTCGTATGGAAGCCGAATATGCCGACCTTGCGGACCGCATCGAACGACACCGCCTTGAGTTGTTGGAAATGAGCGAGCGCGTCGAAGCCTTGCAAACTTCGATTGCCGACCTCGAGTTTCTGGCCAGCACAGTTGCGGAGGAGAAAGAACGCGAAGAGCAGGAAATCGCGCTGATAACCAGCCGCCTTGAAGCAGCACGCGAGAGTGCCGACCTCCTGGCAGCCCACCTGTCAGAATTGAATCGTCACGCGGCGGAAATTCGCGACCTGCGCGCCGGCATCGAAGTGCAAAGGGCGGAAGCACAAGCCCGATTGACGTTCGTCCGCGAAACTTGCGCGGCGGAGTTAAATCAGTCACTCGAGGACTTGGCCCAGGAACAACAGATCGGGGAAGAGTTTGATCTCGAAGCGGCGCAGTCTCGAGTTGAAGAGTTGCGCGCAAAGATTGAAAGCTTTGGCGGCGTCAACATGATGGCGCTTGAGGAGCTCGCGGAAAACGAAGCACGACTGCTTTTCTTGACTACGCAGCGTCAGGACATTGTCGACAGCATCGCTTCAACCGAGGAAGCGCTCCGCGAAATCAAACGACGTTCTCGAGAACGATTCCGACACGCGTTCGAGCAGATCAACAAGAACTTCAGCGAACTCTTCCAGGAGCTGTTTGGCGGCGGCAAGGGAGAAATGAGTTTGATCGAAGCCGACGACGTGCTCGAGTCAGGCATCGACGTGATTGCGCAGCCGCCGGGCAAGCGCCTGCAGAATGTCCTGCTGCTGTCTGGCGGCGAAAAAGCGATGGCCGCGCTTGCACTCGTCCTGGGAATTTTTCACTATCGGCCGTCGCCCTTCTGTCTGTTGGACGAAGTGGATGCGCCGCTTGATGAAGCAAACGTCGGACGATTCACTGCGAAGGTTGTGCAGATGTCGGAGAACACTCAATTCATCGTCATCACGCATAACAAACGCACCATGGAAACTGCGCGTGCGCTCTACGGCGTGACCATGCAGGAAGTGGGCGTTTCGAAACTGGTTTCGGTAAGGTTCGAGTAGATTTTAGGGACAGACATTTATCCACAGATTAAGCAGATTCCAGATTAGGAATAGACGACCACTTCGTTGCCGAGGTGGTTTTTTGTTGCTTCCTAAATCTGTGTAATCTGTAAATCTGCAGACAGCATTTCCCTGACGTGCAGTCTTTGCTTAGAATGTCGTCCCGGCAATCTAATGATGGGAATTACCCTAATGAATCTACGTCTTTTCCCTGTGATAATACTTTTGAGCGCCACGTTTGCCGTTTCCTCCAAGAGTTCTGCCCAGGAAAAAACCAACGTCCGCACCGAGCCACCCGCCCCAGCAACTCAAGGCCAGGGGCAACAGCCGGCCGGTCAAAGACGCGACAACAAGAAACCTGCCGATACCACTCGCTACGGTTATGAGTTTACGCAGCCAGACTTCCTCGTGCGACACATTGTTATCGAGCACGACGCCTCAGGCCGCGGCAAGATAACTTTCGAGCGCAAGAACGAAGATGCGTCCATCGAAGAACCGATAGAACTGTCGATTGGCGCGCTGGGCAAAGTGCTGAGCGCCTGGCAGGAACTGAACTTTCTGCAATCGACTGAGAATTACCAGTCATCCAAACAGTATCCACATCTCGGCACTATGCGTCTGAAGATGGAGCACGATGCGAGCAAGCGAACTGCCGAATTCAATTGGACCGACAACAAGATCGCTGAGCTGTTGGCTAAGGAGTACCGGCGAATTGCAGATCAAGCGATATTCGTCTTTGATGTCTCGGTTGCTCGCGAGTCGCAGCCTCTGAACGCGCCAAAGTTAATGGAGGAGTTTGAACTGCAGTTAAGACTCAAGGGGTTTTCCGATCCACAACAATTGGTGCCGCTGCTTCAGGACATTTCCACGGATGAGCACCTGCCACTCATCGCCCGCAATCACGCGTTGCGCTTGATTAAAAAGATTGAGGGCTAGCCTGGTTGCGGTGTTCCTTCGTTTTACTCTAACCCGACACGGAGGAAAACATGCCGAAGATCAACATCGGCCGCCTCATCCTTGGCGGTCTAATCGCCTCGATTATTCTGTTTCTTACTGACGGATTCCTTCACGAGCGCATGGTGCTGGCCGACTGGAATGCGGTCTATACGGCCTTGCGCACGACGCCACCTACCGAACACAACAGTATGGCGCTAGCCTACTTCGCCATCTTTGAAATCGGACGTGGCTTTCTCGCGATTCTGCTTTACGTGTTGATGCGAGCCTGTTGCGGACCGGGTGTGAAGACTGCGGCGCTTGCGGGCGTGGTAATGTGGTTGGCATTTTCGGTGACTGGCCCGGCGCAGTTTATTCCCCTGGGATTTTTCTCCACCGCCTTATGGGTAAAGGTCGGCGCGTTTCAGCTGATCACTTCGGTAATTGCTAGTATTGCTGGCGCCGCACCCTATAAGCCTGCGGCTTAGACAATTGCCGATTGCCGATTTGCAAATGTCGATTGCCCCCAAGGCCAGAGGACTGCAATTGGAAATCGGCGCACCGCTAAAAGAACAACCGCGAAGCTGTTCCTTGACGCTAGCAGCCCCAGCTGAAGCCCTCCCATTTTCATTCTGCGCTAATTACCTAAAAATAACTCAGCACTCCGCGGTGCTGCTCAAGAAATTGAGCGCGGCGCGTTCTAAAGGCAGCGACTTCTCAAGGTAAATAACCATGCGAATATTCATTATCGTTGCGACTGCTGCTTTGCTTTTGACGATCTCTAACAACGCCATTGCTTGTAGATGCTTTGCTCCCCCGCCAGCTACGAGTTTTCAACGTGCCGAATTGGTCTTCGAAGGCGAGTTGATTCGTGAAGAACGATTAGAACGCGGAATCGCTCAGACGCTTCGAGTGCTCAAGCAGCAAAAGGGCGAACCACAGAATGAAGTAGTTATCGTAGTCCGCATAACGGACTGCGACTATTTCTTTGAAAGTGGAAAAGTTTACCTGGTCTACGCCGTCCGCCAGGAAAACCAATTGAGAACTGGTCTTTGTTCCAACAACAAAGAGCTTGGTTATTCCGGAATTAAAGCGACTGCCGGCAACGCCCCAGACGTTGCGGCGATCCTGGAATCAAATCGCCTTTGGGCGGAGGCGATAAATTATGGTGACGCCGCTGCGCTGGATCGGCTTTTCGCTGAAGACATGATTGTGACGGCCGGCGACGGAACAATCCGCGACAAAGCCGGGGAGATTAAAGATGCGGTGGCGGCGCCAGACCCTGCTTTCCAATGGACGAGTCGGTTCACGACTGAGGATGTGCGGGTAACAGTCTATGAGACGGCAGCGGTGGTAACTGGCCTTGCCAAATGGGGATTCAAATATAAAGGCAATGAAGTTAACAATGAGCGTCGCTACACGCATACCTATGTGAAGTTGAAAGACAAGTGGCGAATAGTGGCGCAGCAGACGAGTTCGAATTTGTACAAGTCACCGTAGCTGCGATTTGCACGTTCTGCGTATCTGCGGCTCAACTTTGATCACGCTAAAGGCTTTCATTCGCCAGCCGGCAAAACTCCACTACACGATTCTCAGCCCAGAAACGATCGGCGTCGTCTTTCTGATCGGCCGCCACAAACGCCACATGGCCTCCCTGTTCCGTCGCAATCAGTAGCAGGTAAGGATTATTGGCAATGAGCTCGTTGCGCAGTGGTGCGAAGGGAATAAAAGGATCGTCAATGGCGTGAATCAGGAGGGCGGGTATGCGGATGCGATCGATTACGCGGATGGAACTCGCCCGGTAGTAGTAATCGTCAGCACCGTCGAAGCCATGCGCGCGTGAAGTGTAGCGGTCGTCAAACTCCTTAAGCGTCTGAACTTCGTCCAGCCCGCGAATATCATAGAGCTCAGGAAACAACTTGTGCTTTTTGCGCGTCCTTGCCTTTAGCCGGTAGACGAAATCGCGATGATAGAGCCAGTTCGATGGTTTCTTGATCATCTCGGAGCTGGCGCTAAGATCGACAGAAGGGGAGACAACGCAAATAGCCACCACTTCGGGCGGTGGTTCGTCCCCGTATTCTCCCGCTAACTTAAGGACCATATTTCCGCCAAGCGAAAAGCCTACGAGGAACAGCCGCGACAGGCCGTCTTGTTCAATGAACTCTTTGACCGTCGCCTTGAGATCCTCCGTCAAACCGCCGTGGTAGATCGTTGGGGTTAAATGCTCGGTTCCACCACAAGTCCGCAGATTCATGCGCACAACGTTGAAGCCTGACTGAAAAGCCTTGTGTGCTGTGCTCAGCATGTAATTCGACGCACTGGAGCCCTCAATTCCATGCCAGATGATCATGGTGGGATGTGCTTTGCGATCATTCTGCCAGCGACAATGGGCCAACACCTGCACGTCGGGAGCGACCTGCATAAATCGTTCTTCGTCACGCAAGGCGCGATAGCGACGTCGTCTGGGCCAGGCGAAGGCAGCTAATGTTTGGGCGTGACCACCGCGAAAGAGACTGATGGGCTGAAACTGATTGCGGGCAATCAGTTTTTTGAAGCCATCCAGGAAGGTCCTGGTTTTTGCCAGTTTGTCTGAGGATTCCGATTGATTTTGCACGCTTGCGCCATGTTTCTTTAATACTTCAAAAAAAAATTAATCCGGAGATTTTACCGACTCAAGAGTAACATCTACGGTGAGGCTTTGCTTGTTGGGAACGACTTTGACGTCTACCAGAGCAGGTTTACCCAGTCCCTGTCTTTCCTCGAAGAGTCGCTGCTGCACTGCGGGAGCGTCATTGGCGATGAATTCCTTGAAGTAACCATCATCAAAAACATCGCCACGTCGCAAGCGCCACGCGTTGCGTAGCGCCTTCGCCTCCTTTTCGGAAAATGCCTTAAAGAACAAACTGCCCATTCGATATTGTGGGCCTTCGTAGATCTCGATCTTGTAGCTGACGCGCGTCGAACCGTCGTCGAACTCAGGCGCGGCCCTAACGCGCGAATCGAGATAGCCCTGACTGCGGTACGCCCGCAGCAGCGCCCCGACACCCTGATCAAAATTTAGTCCGTTTGCAATATCACCTTGTTTGATCGCCAGAAAATTATTCAGTTGATCGGTGCTGAAGGTGTTCATGCCGAACCAGCTGGTTGGACCCCAGGAGTAGGTCAAGCCTTCGGACACCGGTAGTGTGACAGCCACGCCGTTCTTGCAGCTAGCATCGGGCTGGCCTACAGGCTCGCCAAATTTGGCTTGCAATTGTCCAGCAGAGCGATAAAGCGCAAACAGTTTCAAGCCGGCATAAGCTCGCACTATTTCACGCGAGTAATCCGCTTCCTTCAAGTCGGTAGCGGCGGTGTTGCGCAAGGTTTGTTCGGAAACTTTCTTCGCACCGGGAAATTGAAATGAACAGATTTGCATCTTCACACCGGTTACGGTGAAGACATGCGCGAGCGTGTTTCCAGAAAGATCCTGCGCGCCGGAATACTGTACGCTCCCGGCAATTTTCTTTTCGTCGAGCAGGTTCTGCAGGATACGCGTAATTGTTTCCGGCAGCTTTCCCTCGACGGGCGCGCGTCCCGTAAAGCCCGGCATTTCATGCATGACCGCTGCGAGCAGTTCATCGTCGGAAAACCAGATAAAGTTATCGAAGATGACGGGAATGTCGCCGGCCTTCGCTTCTTCAACGCGAAAAGTGATGGTTATCTTGTTGCCCGTAGTGCGGGTGCGATAGCTGAGGTTAGTGAACAGTCCGCTGTCCAACAGTTTCTGAGCTGCGGCGTCGATATCGGCAACGTTGAATGGTTGACCGACAATCAGGCCGCTGGCAGTAAGCGCCTTGGCAGAAGAAACTTGCTTAAGTCCTTCGAAGTCGATAGCAGCAATGACGCGTCCATCCTGGGCCGAGGCAGCCAACGTGAAACTGAGCAGAAAAAATAGGATCAGTAAACGTGTTACGAGCTGGCACATAGAAACTAAGTTTAGCTTGTTGCATGAGGTCAGTACCACCACGATTCGGTTCTTCGTTCCAAATCCAACTCGTATTCACGCATAATCACGACTATGACGTCGCGAACTCGTACCCGCAGAGATCTGATTATCGCTGTTTGGGAAGAGTTGGATTGTGAGTCGGTCGGCTCCTCTGAACTTGAAGAGATCCAACGCGCGTTGACTGAAGAATTCGGCTCCGGAGGGGTACTCAGCCCGGCTGCTATTGCACGCGTCGTTGCTGACGAAGGTGCGGTGTTGCGTCATCCCGAAGTTTTCGAGTGCGACTTCAATTGGCGTGAAGAGAACTTGCGCAAGGCGCAGTCCGGCAAGGACCTGGATTTTTCCGATTTGTCGTCTGCTTTTGCTTCGCTCGTAAAACTTGAAGAGCGACGCTTGCAACAACCTGCGAACGAATCAGCATCGTTGGGCGAAATTGTGAGTGCCGCTCGCGACGAAGCTCTTTTGCAAGCTCGCAGTAAGGTTATTGACAAAGAACTGCGGGAGCGGCAGAAGGAGATCGCTAACTGGTTGACCGTTTGGCTTCAGTCGCCGGCGCTGTTTTCAGATTGGCTGGATTTGCGACGTCGCTCGCCGGAATTCCTCAAGAAGTTCGTAAGGTAATTTTTCATCCCTCGCTTGTGAGGGTAAAACTTTTGGAACCATTTCGCTGCCTCACGCGAAGTATGAATGACACTGCGCCACGGTCGAATAAACGGATGAACCCAACCACTCAGCCATCTGACAGCGAGTTACTTCAGTCGATGTTGGCCGGGGATGAGCGGGCGTTGACCGAGTTGTATCAGAGGCGACACCAGAGCGTCTATCGGTTTGCCTTTCAGATGAGTGGGTCGACCGCGCTCGCAGAAGACGTCACCCAGGATGTGTTCATGATGCTAATGCGGGACGGCCAGCGCTTTGATCCGGCCCGGGGATCACTAAACAGCTTTCTGCTGGGTGTCGCACGGAACTTTGTTTTGCGACGACTGCGACGTGAACGCTTCTACGTTGCGGGAGAAGTACAGTCAGAGAACGAGAGTGTTGCGACTGGCGTCGCGGATCCGCTCAACGAACTGTCCCGCACAGAAACGATCGAAGCAGTGCGCCAAGCCGTGTTGGCTTTGCCTGAAAAGTACCGGGAAGCGTTGGTCCTCTGTGATCTTGAGGAGCTTGGTTACGCAGAGGCGGCAGAGATTCTTGGTTGTGCGGTGGGCACGGTCCGCTCTCGTTTACACCGTGGCCGCGCGCTGCTGCTGGAAAAACTGAGACCGGACCGTGACGAAGAATCGATGGCCGCGGCCACGAAATCAGCGAGGTGTTTTGCATGAACTGCCAAAGACTGGAAGAGGTTGTCATCGACCTCGCTCGTGACAATAGTTTGGAGCTAATCGATCTCGAACAGCGCGAAAGCGTTCTCAGTCATCTCGCTGTTTGTATCGAGTGTCAGCAGCGATTGCAGGACGAACGCGCCCTGACTCGGTGCCTCCAGGAGATGGCGGCACAAATGAAATCGTTAATTGCTCCGGCCCATCTCGAAGCACAATTACTAGAATCGCATAGGGAGATGATCTCGCTTCGCACGATTAGCAACGCAACTAACCAGAGTTCGCAAGCGGTCAATCGGTGGAGGCGTGTTGCTTTGATCGCGGCCGTAATATTGATTGCGACAATTGTTGGCTTACGCTGGTATGCAGCACAACCCATTTCGCAACCAGAGCGTGGCCCTGCCCAATTAGCGCAAAATCCCCAGCGCGAGCCGCAGTTTGTTGGGCCTGTTGTTGAGGGAACTCCGAACCAGACCTTTCCCCCAACTGCAGAGCGAGCAAGACCTCGCAGGCGGTTGCGGCTGAAGAACAATGCGAGGAATTCGAAGCGCGAAGTGCTCGGGACCCAGGCAACGAATAATATTGAACGCGAAGTTGCGACGCATTTCATGCCCATCGGATTCGCTGGTCCCATAAATCCTCAGGATGGTGGGGAGTTGGTTCGAGTTGAGCTATCGCGGTCGGCCATGTTGAGTCTTGGTTTGCCGGTCAACATGGATCGCTTTGCGGAAAGCGTGAAGGCTGACGTTTTGTTAGGTCCTGATGGTCTAGCTCGCGCGATACGTTTCGTGCAGTAGTTGATCGAACTGTCGGAGCTTGAGAAAGGAATGGAATCATGAAGAAGCATCTGGGAATCGCTCTTGTATTGTCGATAGTGATCGCAAATATCGTTACCACTGTGTCGTTCGCGCAACAGGCGCAGTCGCCGCCGCCGGATCGTAAATGGGTTGAGAAACTGCCGGAGGGAGGGCCGCCGCCGGATCAGATTTTCTTCGAAAAACAAATTGCTCCTCCGGAAGGAGGCGCCGTCGGCATGGGAATGTCAGGAGACTTCGTTTTCTTTGCTACCGAGATGGGATTTGGTGGACAGGTGGTTAAAGGCGCACCGTATTCGGCGCAGGGTGTCACGGAAAGCATACAGGTCTTGAGCGACGGGAACCGGATCGTCAACAAATCCACCTCCAGTTTTTATCGCGACAGTGACGGTCGAACGCGACGTGAGCAAACGCTAAAGGCGATAGGCGCGTTTGCAAATGGTGGCGACGGAATGCAGACGGTGTTCATCAGCGATCCGGTGGCGGGTACCAGCTATTCGCTCGATCCGCGTACTCACATTGCGCGAAAGTTTCCGCCAATGCAGTTTACCATGAAGCTAAAAACTCCCGGACCGGATGGGGACAGAGCGGAAGATGTGGTGATAGCGGGACCACCCGATCGAATCGCGTTTGAGCCCGCTGAAGTTGGGCCCGCTAAAGCTCCTATCGCAGCGCTTCCAGAAAAATTTGTGTGGGGCTGGGGAAACCACGTTGCCAAAAACGAGTCGCTCGGCAAACAGAACATTGAAGGAGTCGAAGCGGAAGGGACTCGCAGCACATTGACCATCCCTGCGGGTGAGATAGGAAATGAGCGCCCGATCGAAATCGTTTCCGAGCGTTGGTATTCCACGGAATTACAAACCGTGGTCATGACCCGGCACAGCGACCCACGCTTTGGGGAAACAACTTACCGGCTGACAAATATCGATCGCAGCGAGCCCGCCAGATCGTTGTTCGAGCTTCCAGCCGATTACACTTTGAAAACCGGCCCGTTCGCACGCGGGGAAGGAGTTGGCAACGGGATGGGGATTGGTGCGGGCGTTGGCGGCGTAGTTAGTAACGGTTCCGGTGGTGCCGTCGTCTCCTCCCGCCTGCAGGGCGCGATTGTCGGCGGCGTTCTGAACGGCAAAGCCACCAGCTTACCGATTCCAGCCTACCCGGCGAACGCTCGCGCAGCTAACGCCAGTGGCAGGGTAACGGTCGAGGTCACTATCGATGAAGATGGGAACGTGGTAGCTGCCCGAGCGGTTTCCGGCCATCCATTGTTGCAGGCGGCCTCGGTGGCATCAGCACGGAATGCGAAGTTTCTGCCGACGAAGCTGTCAGGTCAGGCAGTGAAAGTTCAAGGCGTGTTGACCTACACGTTTGAGGCGGACTCAACCCAATCGCCGAATAAAAGCAACTGAGGAGAAGACAGGAAGCGGGGGCAAGCCCGCCTTCCTCACTTCGAGCTGACTAACCAGGGTCTTGAAACTTCACTAAATGGCTTTTCAAGGTGAAGTTAAAAACACAAGTTAGAAGTCTCATGGTCGGGAAGGCGGCTTGCCCCGCTCTTCTTTGAAAGCGTCTTAGTCTTCTTCTTCGCCGCCGCGGATTCTGCCTTCGGCTTTCGATTGCTCAATCACTTTCTGCGCGAGATTTCCGGGCACTGGATCGTAATGCGAAAACTGCATGTGAAACGATCCACGCGCTGCGGTTATCGAATTCAGCGTCGACTGGTAATTGAGCATTTCCGCCATCGGCACCTGGGCCTTGATGACCTGGTTCTTGCCCATCGACTCCATCCCCTGGACGCGACCACGACGTGAATTGAGATCTCCCATGATGTCGCCCGCGTTCTCCTGCGGCGCACTGATCTCAACGTCCATGATCGGTTCCAGTATCGACGGCTTCACCTTTTCCATAGCGGCGCGAAATGCTTTGCGACCGGCCGCGCGAAACGAATGCTCATCGGAATCGACGTTGTGATAGGAACCGTCGATCAGTTGTACCTTGAAGTCGACGAGCGGATAACCGGCGATCGCGCCCGATGCCGCTGCTTCGATGATGCCTTTTTCGATGGCCGGTCGGAACTGCTGCGGCACAGCGCCGCCGAAGATTTTGTCTTCGAACACGAATCCGCCACCGCGCGGCATCGGTTCGAAGATGACCTTGCAGTCGCCAAACTGTCCCCGGCCACCGGTCTGTTTCTTGTGTCGTCCCTGCACCTCGGCCCGGGCGGTGATGGTCTCCTTGTAAGGCACCTTCGGCGGATGCAGCGTCACTTCAACGCTGTAACGCTTCTTCAGTTTTTCGACCACTGTCTCGACGTGAAGCTGGCCGGAACCTGACAACAAAAACTCCTTGGTTTGCGCGTCGCGAGTGAAATGGAGCGCCGGATCTTCTTCGAGAATCTTGTGGATCGCCACGCTGATTTTTTCTTCATCCTGGCGCGACTTCGGCTCGATCGCGAACGCGATGGCCGCTTCCGGATACTCAACCGGCTCGTAAATGATTACTTTTGCCTTGTCGCAAAGAGTGTCGCCGGTTTGCGTCTCCTTTAACTTAACGCAGGCGATGATATCGCCGGCATTCGCCTCGGGAATCTTGTCGAGTTGTTTTCCCTGAATCGAGTGCAGCGCGCCCAGTCGTTCCGAAGTTCCGCGCGACGAGTTGTATACGGTGGCATCGGTGCCGACCTTGCCGCTGATGACTTTCATCACATTGATGCGGCCGGCAAAAGGATCGGCGATGGTGCGGAAACAATAGGCCGAGAAGGGTTCGCTGCTCGAGTACTTGCGCGACTCCTGGTCACCCTTTTCGTTTTTGCCGTGCTCAGCTTCGTGCGCTGCTGGATCAGGAGCAAATTCAATAATGTGATCGAGCAAGGTTGAGAGTCCGACGAGTGTTGTAGTGGAAACTGCGAACACCGGACACAGTTTACTGTTGGCGATTGCCTTGCCGATGTTTGGCAGCACGTCTGAATCGTCGAGCGTTCCTTGATCGAAATACTTCTCCATCAGCGCGTCATCGGATTCGGCCACCAGCTCAATCAACCGCTCGCGTGTCTTATCTACGACGTCGCGGCCTTCCGCAGGAATGTCGATTTCTTTTGCCTTGCCATTCTCGTCGAACTGGTAAGCTTTCAAATGGACCACATCCACGACACCCTTAAAATTGTGTTCTTTGCCGATGGGAAGAGTGAAGGGAACGACTGCGCGTTTGAACACATTGTGCGCGCTATCAAGCGCGACGCCGATATCGGAGTGTTCCTTATCAAGTTTGGTGACCACCATTAGCCGGGGCAGCAAAAACTCATTCGCATAACTCCAGACTTTTTCTGTCTGGACCTCAACGCCTTTAACGCCGTCGACTACAACCATGCCGCAGTCAGCAATGCGAATGGCCGGACGCGCATGGGCCACGAACGCCGCGTAACCCGGGGTGTCAATCAAGTTTATTTTGTGATCGCGATGTTCTAAATGAGCGAGTGCGGTATTGAGAGTGATCTTGCGGGCAATTGAGTCTTCTTCGTAGTCGGTTACGGTGGTTCCATCTTCAACCTTACCCAGGCGCGGTGTGGCTCCGGCGACGTAGAGAAGAGAACTAATCAGTTGCGTCTTCCCTACGTCGCCGTGTCCGATGACCGCAAGGTTGCGAATGGACTCGGTGGCAAAGGCTTTCATAAAGATCGTTCCTTTCAGAGAACTATTTTGGCGAAAAGTAGGGCCGGCGTTCTGGTCTGTCGTTGCGGAACCATGAGACAGGCAAGAATGTCTGTGCTGCTGCTACCTGACCGGTTTCAGTAATTTATCCGAGCCAAAGCGGGGAAGCAAGTTAGCGTCTTATTTCGAACAGACCCTCCCGGAATGCCGCGCAACTCTTTGGAGTGGGCTGACTAGCGGCGCTTTGGTAGGTCGCGGCTTGACGCGAGCGGGACGTTGCGGCGCCGGGCCGCCGTAGTACCAAGCGGTGCCAAGTCACCGCACTCCAAAGAGTTGAGCGTTCTCAGCTTCAGGCAGTTCTTCCTTTACATCTTTTTGGTCCTTTCCGGCATCGAAATGGTTGAACAACGGGGACTGTATAGACTGGAGAAAGAAATGTTTTACCGAAGGTTAATTTCAAGTTTGATTTTAGTTTTAGCGTTGGCGGCAGGTGTTTTGGCCGCTAATGATACGAGCACTGGGACGCCGGACAAGACCAGGCAGCGAACTGTGACAATTTCAGAGCCGCTGAATCTGGCAATTCTGGTCCAGGACGATCTAGTTTCGCAGGTGGGCAATGAACTCGGCGTAACTCGTGACTTTATCCGCTCATTGCCGAGCGGCTCACGAGTGATGGTGGGTTACATCACGTCAGGAACTTTGCAGGTGCGTCAGCCGTTCACCAGCGATTTGGACGTGGCCGCTCGTTCGCTACGCGTGCCTCGCTCCAGCACTGGGGTGTCGCCATTCAATCCTTACGTCGAAGTGATTGAAGCTCTGAAAGCTTTCGATGCGAACAGCAAAGGCCGCAACGCGATTTTGCTGATCTCTGACGGGCTGGATGTTTCGCGTGGCTTTGACACAACGAGTGCCGGGCAGACGCTGGATCTGGAAAGAGCAATCAGAAAAGCCAAAGCGAGTGAAGTAGCGGTGTACGCGTTCTACGCTCCGTCGGTTGGTTTGACGAGTCATAGCCGGCTGGCCGCTAGCTACGGACAAAGCTCGCTCAATCGTTTGGCGGATGACACGGGTGGCAAAGCGTTCTTCCAGGGCACCTCTGGATTCGTTACCTTTAGTCCGTATTTCAAACGCTTGCGAGAGACGTTGAACGAGCAATACGCTCGCGCGTTCTAAATGAGATTCAACGCAAGACCGGAAACGTCATCGCGGCAAAACCGCGATGACGTTTTTGTTTGATGTGGTGACGAAGGCTACACCTCGCCCGCTACCGCGAGGTGATACTGACCTCGTCACACGGCAGAGTTAGCTAGCGCCAACTGGCCGATAACCGAGAACGGCGCCTCAGTGCTAAAGCTCGACCGGTACAAGATTTTTCCTTGGATCGTTTTGAAGTCCGGTGATAAAGTTAGCGGCGAGCTTTACAGGCAACGGGCTCGCCGCGAACAATGTTAGCGCTGGTTCACTCTTCTGACTCACTAAACAATCTTCTGATAATTTGACGGTCAACGTGCGCGAATACTGTCTCATCGTTGAGGGCGCATATCTTTCGGAATCGGAAGCCGAACATGCTTTGCGTGATCCATTCATCGAAGATTGGGTTGAGCAAACGGGCCATTTCAAAATCCATAACATGGATGAGATCCAGATTACCTCCGGCGTAACTCTCGGTTCGCTGGGCGTGGTCATGCTTGACGAACGCTTGTTTGAAATTGCCAGCACTGACGGCGATCATCCCCTCACCGAGTTGAAAGCGAAGGGTGTTGCTGAAGCCTTACGCCGCCAGGACATGTTCGACGAAATCGAAGTTAAACCGCGTGACGAAGCAGAAGAGCTACTGCAGAACGAGTCGGCACCTGACTCGGAATCCTAGTGACACTTTCAAGCAAAGTTTTTTTGGACGGGCGCGTTCTGGTCGTCGTCGGCGACATTACCAAACAGAACGTCGATGCAATCGTTAACGCCGCCAATTCCTCGCTACTGGGCGGTGGCGGCGTCGACGGCGCAATCCACCGGGCCGGCGGTCCCGCGATCGTCGAAGAATGTCGCGAGATTAGGCGCACGCAGTTTCCTGGTGGTCTGCCCACCGGTGAAGCTGTGATAACGACTGGCGGAAATTTGCCCGCGCGACATGTTATTCACACGGTTGGTCCGATTTACGGCCAGCAGGGCGGCAAGGAAGCGGAGTTGTTGGCGAACTGTTATTCCAATTCAATCAGAATTGCCGCCAGCCTAACGTTTACGTCTATCGCTTTTCCTGCAATCTCAACCGGCGTGTTTGGCTATCCTGCTCACGAAGCGGCAGCCGTTTCATCGCGGACGATCCAGAAGTCACTCGAGACTGCGGAAACATTAACGGAAGTACGTCTTGTTTTCTTCCAGGAGCGCGATGCGGAGACTTTCCTCCAGCACCAGGCATTCAGATAACACCCCAGTTGTGCTATAAAAGCCGCTTTGTTTTTGGAGACAACGAAGCTGACCCGACTTGTAAGAAGGAATAAGCCGCGGATGAACGCGGGTTCGCCGATCTGAAAGTTAGCAACAGTTAGCTTATCTGATTCGCGGATATCCGCGTTCATCCGCGGCCAATACTTTGAATGATTGAACTCGAACCTCAAAAACCTGGAACTCTGAAGACAACCACAATCATCCCTTCGGCGCTGCAGGCGCTGGAACGACTCTCCTGGAATTACTGGTGGAGTTGGTCATCAGACGGCGCCGGAGTTTACCGCGATCTCGACGCTGACCTGTGGGATCAAGTGGAGCACAACCCGCACGCGTTGCTCGCGCAAGTATCTCAGTATCGTCTGGCAGAAATGGCGGCCGATCCTGTTTATCGCGATCGCGTTCAGCGGTTGGCCGATCAGTTTGATGCCTACATGAATCAACCGGTCCGCAACCCCACCACTGCTCCAGGTTCGTCAAGTATCAGCGCGGAAAAACCGGTCGCATATTTCTGTGCCGAATATGGCGTTCACAATTCACTGCCGCTCTACTCCGGGGGTCTTGGCGTGCTTGCCGGAGACCACCTGAAATCGGCCAGCGATCTCGGCCTGCCTTTGGTCGCCGTTGGCCTGCTTTATCGTTATGGCTATTTCCGGCAACGACTGGATCGGCTTGGCTGGCAAGAAGAATTTTATGGTGAGACTGATCCGACCAAGCTGCCGCTCGAACAAATCAAAGACGCAGACGCAAAGCCGCTGGAAATCGAGGTACTGATTCGCGAACGCTCGGTGCGCGCGCAGGTGTGGCGCGCAAATATCGGGCGCGTCGCGTTGTATTTGCTCGACACAAACATTGAGGCAAATGAAGAAACCGATCGATGGGTGACAGGCCACCTCTACGGCGGCGATCGCGAAACGCGCATCGTCCAGGAGATGTTGTTGGGAATCGGCGGCATCCGGCTGCTGCGCAAGCTTGGAATTCAGCCGGAAGTTGTCCATCTGAACGAAGGCCACAGCGCTTTTCTAACGCTTGAGCTGGCCCGCGAATTCACCACCACCCAGGGCCTCAGTTTTCAGGATGCCGCGACTTTGGTGCGGCAGCATTGCGTATTCACCACCCACACCCCAGTCGCTGCCGGCAACGACGAGTTTGAAGTTGATTTGGTGTCGCGATCATTTGGCACCAGCTTCGAAAAGGATTTGGGATTAACGCACGATGAATTTGTGGCGTTAGGTCGAACCGATCCGAAAAATCCACTCGAGTCGTTTGGACTAACTCCGCTAGCCATACGCATGTGCCGTTCGACTAACGGCGTGAGCCGCAAACACGGCGAAGTTTCCCGAGCGCTCTGGCAAAAACTCTGGCCGGAAGAAACAGTGGACAAGATCCCAATCATACATGTGACTAACGGTGTGCACGTTTCGACGTGGGTCTCGCCTTTGATGAAGTCGCTTTTCGAGAAACATCTGGGCAGCGATTGGGTGACGCTGTCGCGTAACAAGGCTAGTTGGGGCCGCGCCGTCGCAGCCATTCCCGACGAGGAGTTCTGGCAAAGTCACATGCTTCTGAAGCAGCGACTGGTGGCGTTTATCCGGCAACGCTCGTCGCTGGCGCGCGCCAGCAACGTTGAAAATCTTGATACCAGTCAGATATTCGAACCCGACGCGTTGACAATTGGTTTTGCCCGGCGCGTGGCTGGTTATAAGCGCTGGAACCTTTTGCTCAAGGACGAAGAGCGACTTTTGAAAATAATTACTGATGCCGAGCGACCGGTCCAATTTGTTTTTGCGGGCAAAGCACACCCGCAGGATCAGGAATCGAAGTTCATCCTGCAGCAGGTGGCGCAATGGGAAGGTAAAGCCAGCGTCAGCGAAAGATATGTAATCCTGCAAAACTACGATCACGAGATCGCGCGGCAACTGGTGCAGTCGGTTGATGTTTGGCTGAACGTGCCGCGACGTCCACTGGAAGCATCGGGCACAAGCGGCGAGAAAGTGGCGATGAATGGCGGCTTGAATCTTTCGGTGCTCGACGGCTGGTGGCTTGAAGGATTCGACGGCAGCAACGGATTTGCTGTTGGCAACGAGGTAGCAGCGGTTGAGAATGCTGATGCCGACTTGAGCGATGCAGAATCGCTCTATAGCGTGCTCGAGCAGCAGGTGGTTCCGCTTTACTATTATCGTGACCAGAATGGCGTGCCACGCAACTGGGTTGCGATGATGAAAAATTCAATAGCCACTCTAGTGCCGGAGTTCAGCAGTGACCGGATGGTTGAGGACTACATCCGGAAGATTTATAAGTGAGTGAATTTGATTCTTTTCGTGTCGTTTCGTGGGTTTGCATTTCGTGTTTTTTCGCGGATTTGTTTTTCGTTGAGACTAAAACATGAACCCACTAACACACACGAAATGAAAACCCACGAAGCGACACAAAAGGTCGCGGATCGTGTAAAGACTCCTGACCCTCGACTTACAACTCCTTGGATTCCCCCTCAAGAAAGAAGAAGTTTCCCTGGCGGCTGTTTTGGCTGTTGTTATTGATGACCATCCTCGGCATCGCCGCCGCCATTCCCGTCGTACTCGACATGGTCACCGGAATTTTGGCGAAGGTTGAAGTCCCCAAGGCGCCTATTCCGCTGCTGGTATTAGTCGGCGCAGTTCAAAATCTTTCACTGCTGGCACTGATGATTTGGGCGGGCTTGAAGCTGGCGCCTCGCCTCGGCCTGGGCGTTCCACTGCTCGAAGCCTGGACCCGGGGAGAAGCCGTAACGAATCGCGCGATTCGTCGCAGTTTTAGCCAGGGCCTGATCACGGGAGTTTTGGTTGGCATTGCGCTGCTGGTCTGCCTGTTGGTCTTGGGGCCGCGATTACCAAGCCTTCCTTTCGTGCAAGCGGCGCGATTACAAATCTGGAAAAGATTCCTGGTTTGCTTTTCGGGCGGGATTTACGAAGAGGTCCTTACGCGTCTTTTTCTTTTGACCGTGGTCGCCTGGATCGCAAATCGTAGTTGGCAAAAAGCGCGCGCCCCGCTTTCAAACTCCGCCTTCTGGTTTGCGAATGTTTTTGCCGCACTGCTTTTTGGTCTCGGTCACTTGCCTACAGTCTCTCTGTTCATGCCCATCACTCCGCTCGTGGTTGTCGCCGCACTTATCCTAAATGGCATCGCCGGCATTGCTTTTGGTTACCTCTACCGGCGAAACGGTCTGGAGTCCGCGATGGTCGCTCACTTTACCGCCGACTTCATGCTGTATGTTTTGGGGCCTTTCTTTCTCCCGCTCGTGCTTCTGCCGGGTCAGGCAATTTAGCCGCGGATTAACGCGAATAAGAATGGCAGACAAGTAGGTTCGCTTGCTGCGTTGTCATATCTTGCAGATCCGCGTGCTTCCGCATTAATCCGCGGCTAATTCCTCCTTCCCGCCACCGGCCTCCTACTGCGGGTATGTTAGACTACGACGTCGCTTCGCACTGAAACCCGCATGAAATACTGCACGCTCTGCAAAGAAAAATTCGAAGACAGCATTACTTTTTGTCCGACCGACGGTGAAGTACTGGAAGCCGATCCGTCTTCAATTGTCGGTACCGTCCTGGACGGTCAATACAAAGTTGAGTCGTTGCTCGGCAAAGGCGGCATGGGCGCTGTCTACCTTGCGCGGCATATCCTGCTGGGCGACCGCGTGGCGATAAAGATCTTGCCGGCGGAGGTGCGCAACAACGCCGAATGGCTGCGCCGCTTTCGACGTGAAGGACAGGCAGCCCGTCGCTTTCGTCATCCCAACGCCGTCACAGTTTACGATCTACGAACAGCGGCCGACGGCAACATCTACATGGTGATGGAGTACGTCGAGGGACAAACTCTCGACGCGGAGCTGAAGAGCCGAGGACGTTTCACCGCCGGCGAAGCGTTCGACATTCTGGAACCGATCATGAGCGTTTTAAACACCGCGCACGCAATGGGTGTGGTTCATCGCGATCTCAAACCTGAGAACATCATGATTGGCAAAGCTCAGACTGGCGAAGCGCCAAGCATCAAGCTACTTGATCTGGGTATCGCCAAAATGCGTGAAGTCGCAGGCGCCGATAGTACGGGAACTACCGAATTGACGATGGCTGGTCAGGTCCTCGGCACGCCTTACTACATGTCGCCGGAACAGTGGGGTGAGATTTCGCGCGATGGTAATCCGGAGATTGATGGTCGTACCGACATCTACAGTCTTGGACTCGTCACTTACCAGATGATCTGCGGCCATCGTCCGTACTCAGCCACTACTCTCCACGAATTACGACGTGAACATGTTTCCGTCACGCCCCCGCCGTTGTCTGACGCAATGCCTGATGTGCCGCGTGCGTTCAGCGACGCTATCGCTAAAGCGATTTCCAAAGATCGAAACGATCGGCAAGCAACCGCAGGCGAACTTGCGCAACAACTACGAAAGGCATTGGCTGAGGCGCCAACCAGTCCAGCCGTCGGCCGACCGTCTCCCCAAATACCACGTCCGGAAAGTTCGTGGTCAAACACAAGTGGAACTCCAGGTAGCCGCCACACGATGTCTGACGGCACGGCGGAAACTATTTTGACCGTTGAAGCGACGCCCACTTCGCGTCCCAGCGGAGCGCCCCCACCGGCACAGCCGTTCGTCTCAGCCGGAGCTGCGGCAGCAGGAGCGGGCGCAGGTCGCGCTGGCGTTGGCGAAATCAATCTGGGCGACAGTGCTACGTTAGTCCGACCAAAGCCGGAACCAAAGCCGGAAGCGCCAGTGCAAAAAAAATCGGGAGGCAAGTCGCTACTTTTTGCGGGTGCGGGCGTTCTGGTACTGGTGTTTCTGGTTGTTGCCGTTGGCGGGGTCATCGCCTGGAAGTATTTTGGGAGCACGCAACCCCAGGCTGGAGACAACGGGAGTGGCACAACTGCAAATCCGGGCAACGGTACTACTGGTTCTGAAGTCGCAGGTGCACCGGAAGTCGCCCGCTACTGGTTGGAAGTTTTGCCCAACGCCCTCGCAGCCGAGCCTGAGCGCACGGCCGGCAACGCGCCGCTTAAATCAGGACAGGCGTTTAAGTTTCACTTCGAGTTTGGTGGAAACGGTTATGTTTATGTCGTGGGACCGGGCGAGAACAATAAACTGACCGCGTTTTTAACTGACCAGCCGGCAACGATTTCAGGAGTGGATTCAAACCGCGTTTCCAAGGGCAGCGATTTTAGTTTTCCCAGTGGCATCGAACATTGGTTGGAACTGGACAAGAAGGCGGGCACCGAAGACTACACCGTCATTTTTTCTTCCGAGCGGTTGGCCGCGCCGGCCTTTTTTGCTTCTCAGGCAACGGGGAAGCCGCTCGACGAAACAGAACAGGCGGAGTTGCGAGACTTTTTGGCAAAGTACAAAACAACTGACCTCGTTACGGAGGTTGACAGCAAAAACTCCGATGGACCTTTTGTGAAGGTAAAAGTGCCGCAAAATAGCGAGAAAAGCGCCGGCTCACCTGTGGTTTTCAACATCCGGATCGAGCATAATTAAATCCCGGAAACGTCCAGCTTTCGTAATTTCTCTGGGTCTTTTCACAGTTTCGAAGGAGAGTTTGGAATGAGAATTAGGATCGTATTTCTGAGTCTTCTGATTGCTTTCTCGGGGTTCGGTTCGACTTCGGTTTTGGGACAGGACGAGGATGTGCGCGGAGCTTTTTTAACTACTCGCCCCCAGGCTACCGGCTCTGTTTCCGGCTCCACATCCAGCTCAAGTTCAACATCGAAAGCGAGGCCGAGCAGACGCCGGCCGAAGGCGTCGACTCCAAATCCGGATGTGACGAAAAAGGACGATTCCAAAAAAGACGAATCGACCAGCACACAAAACCCGAACGTTGTTAATGCGCCACGCATGGGCCTGGGGTTGACGCTTTTCATGCGCGACTCGAATGGGCTTGCAGTGCGCACCGATCCAGGTCGCGAATTTCACAAAGGCGATCACGTGCGTTTTCTGATCGAGACAAGCGCCGACGGCTACCTCTACATCTTCAATGCGACGGACGACGGAAAACCAGTGATGATTTACCCGGATCCCGAATTGGACGAGGCCGGGAATTACTTTCAGGCACACGTTCCGTTTGAAATCCCTTCAGCGGGCGCTGCGGAAGAAAGACTGCGCTGGCTCACTTTCGATGAGCAACCAGGAACTGAGAAGATCTTTTTCGTTTTTACACGTGAACCGCTGAAGGCGGTGCCGATTGAAGACGATTTGATTTCTTATTGCCGCGAGAATCGCGCCATCTGTCCGTGGAAGCCCAGCCCCGAAACGTGGGCGGTCATCCAAACGGAATTGAACGCGCCGGTGAAAGTTGCGAAGATCAAAAGCGTAGGTCACGTGCAAACCGCGGCTGAGAAACAAGCAACGACGCGCGGCATTGGCTTGAACCGCGACGATCCCGAGCCGTCGTTGATAATGCTTACCGGATCCACCAGCAAGAACATATTAGTTGTCTCCCTGAGCCTCACACATTTGTCGCCCAATGCGACCAGCGGTGGCTAATGAAGAGCTGCAATAGTTAACCCTTCCTGTCTGGGAAAAGGGAGATTCCGAAATTTTCAAAGGGGAGTAGTAACGTGAAGTCCAAATTGAGGAAGCTCAGTGCTCTAGTTATATGTTCGAGTCTATTCTTTGGATTAGCAAGCGTCGCTCTTGGAGATACGAACGCTAAAACCACTCCACCGTTAGTCACGACGCCGCAGGGCGATCAGGCCGGCACCGCATTGCATGAAGGACGTCGACTGCTGAAACGCGGCCGGGCAGATCAGGCACTCGGTCAACTGCAAACTGCGCTCAACCTCTACACTTCCACCAACAACAAAAAAGGGATTGCGGCCGCTCACAATGAACTTGGCGATCTATACCTGCGTCAGGGACAAAATAAGATCGCGCTGGATCATTATCAGCAAGCCTACAACGCGTTAACCGGCGTCGTGGTACAGGAGCAAAGAGATGCAGCCGCTGCCGGAAGCGCCGCGCGCATGGTTCCGAGCTCCAGAGCCGGCGAAGCGGTTGATACCGCAGCTAGCGCAAGTGATACGAGTTTCAACTCCAAACTCCTCCTGGCAAAGATCGGCGACACAAATTACCAGCTTGGTCAATTTAGCGCCGCGTCGTCTTCTTACATGTTGATGAGTCCCAAAAAACCGGAGAGCGCGACCAAGAAAGCCGGCGGGATGTTTTCGAAGATGCTTCCTTCAGTCGTCGTTGGCAACGCGACTGACAGCGCCACTCTAGGATCTGCTGCCGCGGGGGTTGGCGGTGCGTTGGTTGCGAGGAACGAGCTTGAACAATACCGAACAGCGATTGTTTACATGACTTATGAAGTGGGCATGGGTCGCATCGCTTTTGCAGAAAACGATCTCGAGACAGCCCGCACGCATTTTCAAAACGCTGCAGACGCCGGCAAGAGTGCCCTGCCGCTCGTTGCCAATCTTGGGCAAATGCGTCGTTTTCGGGCGGCGGCCCGCACCAACCTGGGTGACGTCGCGCTGCGGCAATTGAATTACAAGGAAGCTTTCAAGGCCTATGAGCTGGCAGCGAAAGGTGCGAAGGATGACAAGCGTTTGGATCTGATGTGGCCTGCCCAACTGGGGATGGGCCGCAGCCTTTGGGCCCAGGCTGATCAGGAAAAAGATCCGAAAAAGGCAATCAAGCTAAGAGAGACGGCGCTTGCCAGCTTTGTCGAGTCGCTGAGTACCATTGAGACTTTGCGCGCGGGCAGTCTGCGGGCCGATGAGTCACGCACAATTTTTCTAAGTACGACGAAGGACGTTTTCGATACCGCTGCCAGCGCGTTTGCCGAAATGGCGTTGCTGACAGCGTCCGGCAATCCTGGTGGAACAACCAGCGCTGAGGCGTTGTCGGGAAAATCCCTTGAGTATGCTGCGGAGGCTTTCAGCATCAGCGAGCAATCGCGTGCGCGATCGCTCCTCGATCTGCTCAGCGAAACAAATGCGTCAGTCACGCAGGGTGTCCCACCGGAGTTACTAAAACGCAAACAAGACAACCTCGATCGCCAGCAGGAGATTGCCGAACAGTTAACCGGGATCAGCATGTCGGCGGACAGTGGCTCGAGGAAACCTTCCGATATGGAGGGCGACCTGGAAAAACTGCAAGCGGAGTTTGAGGAAATTGAGAATCAAATCCGGACTGCCAGCCCACGCTATGCGAGTTTGACTTCAGCTAAGCCTTTGTCACTTGCGGAAGTTCAGAGCACGGTGCTCGACGACCAAACAGTTCTGCTCGAGTACAGCCTGTACGATGACGCTTCCTACCTTTGGGCCGTCGGCAAATCCGGAGCGGCACTTTACAAGTTGCCCGCGCGAGCTGTGCTGGGCAAGCTGGCGACTGACTTGCGGGCGCAGTTGATTCCGTCTAAGTTGCAACGCCGCATTGCGGGCATCGATGTAATGGTGGATTCACAGCGTGGCCTTGGGATCAGCGCGACCCCGTTTGCTGAAGACGCGGCTAGTTTTGTGACGGCGTCGAGCGCTTTGTATAAAGCTGCGGTTGAGCCGGCAAGTTCAATGCTCGGTGAAAAGCGTCTGTTGATTGTTGCCGATAGCGCGTTGAACTACATTCCGTTTGAGGCGTTGGTAAAGTCGGGAGAAGGCGGCGATTATTCTTCGCTGCCATACCTGATTAAAACTAATGAAGTGGTCTATGCGCCTTCGGCTTCAGTAATTGGGGCAATCAGGAAACAGAATGTGAGTCAGGCTGGACGCGGCGTGCTCATTCTTGCTGACCCGGTTTTCAATTCCAATGACTCGCGCGCGCGCGGCGCCAGTGTGCCGGCGAACGTCGCGGAAACGCGCGGCCTCGGAATTCAGAGTGCAATGATCGATGTTGCTGGACAGCAAGCGGCTAACGGCGACGTGTCGAAAATGCAAGGTCTGCCTTTCGCGCGCCTCATGGGGACACGGACGGAGGCAGAACAAATTAGCAAACTTGCCAAAGCCTCTGGGATGCAGGCTGACTCCTGGCTTGATCTTGATGCCAGCGAAGACAATATCGATGCGCGCGATCTGAGCCAGTATCGAGTGGTGCACTTTGCCACCCACGGTTTGTTGAATGCGGAGCGGCCGCAGTTCACCGGCGTGGTGCTTTCCCTTGTTGGCAACAAAACCGAGGATGGTTTTCTGCGGACCGATGAAGTGTTCAACCTCCGATTGGGTTCCCCACTGGTAATGCTTTCGGCCTGCGAAACCGGCTTGGGCAAAGAGAAACGCGGCGAGGGAGTGATGGGACTCACGCGCGCGTTCATGTACGCTGGCGCGCCAACTGTGGGCGTGAGCCTGTGGTCGGTCGCCGACAAATCTACTGCCGAACTAATGACAGACTTTTACAGGCGGCTTCTGGGAACTCCAGCATCACCCTCAAAAGGTCTGGCTGCTTCCAGCGCGATGCGCGAAGCTCAGCTTTCCCTGATCTCCGGAAAAAAATACAGTGCACCGTTCTACTGGGCGCCATTTGTCCTCGTGGGCGATTGGCACTGATTACACGACTTCGTTTAAGAACCTTCCTTCGAAACCCGATATCGGGTAGTCCTGCTTTGATGTTCGTCACGCGAAGCTCAATCCCGTTTGCCGGATTATGTTCTGCAGCTCTTGGCATAAGGGTTGTTGCAGTCGTGGCATTGGTCGCAAAGCAGATCGCTTGAACGTCAAATCCTCAGTTGCCAGAGCGAGGCTGTGTAAAATGAAAGGAAGAACTGCATGAATTCACGTAGACAAAAAATGTTTGCGCGCGTGGTGATGTTGGCTTTGGCCGCGTTCCTGGCCTTGCCGCTCGTAGCTGCCGCCCAGGATCGCAGGTGGCGCGATCGCGACGGTGACAACGACAGGAATCGGTCAGAGAGACGTCGCGATCGCGACAATGATAACGACGACGCGCGAAGGCGTCAGGAAGAATGGCGACGCCGGCAAGCACAAAGCAACAACGACTGGCGACGCCGGCAGCAGAATAACAACGACGAGTGGCGACGCCGGCAGGCGCAGAATAACTACGACTGGCGACGTCAGGAAGAACTGCGCCGCCGTGAAGAACTGCGACGACAGGAAGAGTGGCGGCGTCAGCAGGCGTTGCGCAATCGCAACTATGACTACCGTCGTAATGGCGGCTACGGTGGTTACGGTACCTATGGTGGCTACGGGAACGGCGGTTACGGCGGGTACGGTAACTATGGCGGGTACGGCTATGACAACGGTCGCCAAACTGCCTTGAACGCTGGTTACAACGACGGTATCCGGGAAGGCCGCAAGGATCGCAGAAACGGAGACCGTTACGAGTATCGCGACGAAGGCGATTATCGGGACGCGTCAGACGACTACAATTCGCGCTACGGAAACCGCGAGCTGTATCGACAGTATTATCGTCAAGGGTTCGCTAACGGTTACCGCGACGGCTACAACGGCTACTAAGCCGCGAGATAACACCCAACCAGGACGAGAGTGGAGGCTGCGGCCTTCCACTCTCGTTTTGTTTGCTGCCACATCAGGAAAGAGCGGGGGCAAGCCCGCCTTCCTGACCTCGAGCTGATTCAAGTTGAGACTCAGCCTGCATCGAATGCCCTTCAACCAGAATCGACTGCTCGAGTCGGAAAATCTCTCAGGTCAGGAAGGCGGGCTTGCCCCCGCTTAACCGGTGGTAATAACCCAACTGTTTGCAGCCAACAACCAGTAGTGTCCTAATTTCAGTTTTTCTCTGTGCCACCTCTGATTTCTCTGTGTCTCTGTGGTGGAATTTCTAAGCAAAACACTCACGACAGAGATACAGAGAACACGGAGGTTGCACAGAGGATTTCAAATTAGGTCACTACCAACAACCTGCTCACTCCCTGTTCCACATTTGATTCTGCTACTATCGAACTGAATGGAAAATCACTTCGCAAAACTAACTGACAAAGATTCGTTTGACCGGCTGGTGGAAGAATCAAAACAGCGGCCCGTAGTCATCTTCAAGCACAGTTTGACGTGTCTTTCCAGCACATTGGGATCCTAAGCTTAGAATTCCACGTGGACAAGTTGTCGCG
>JADMIO011413696.1_pt1 | contig 80101 bp, 42 predicted proteins | sample 8958161 | NCBI WGS metagenome assembly JADMIO01 (sample SAMN16585339, study PRJNA669376) | soil metagenome | isolation source: Crop rotation soil | place: USA: Cullars Rotation, Alabama | collected 2011 | reverse complement strand
CCGCGACTTCAAGTCACGTGAATTCCAAGCTTCGGATCCCACTGTGCTGGAAAGGTTGAAATGATCATCGGCCCGAATCCAGCAGCAAACTCATTCACCATTTATTTTAATTCGCATGCAAAAGCTCCGGCTACCATTTCTGTGTTTGATGAACTGGGACACCACATTTGGAACAATACATATTCTTCAACCCTTGATGTAATGGAGGATATTGATTGCAGCCATTGGGGCAATGGGATTTACTTTGTGAAAGCTGAACAAGGCGGAAAAATTTACAGCATGAAAATCCTGGTTCAACAGTAAAAGTATCTCTGCCAATTGTTTCCACCAGCTTCGTCAGGTCTTAAATCTTACATCATATTTCTTCACTTTTGCGGTGAATGAAAATCATCTTCATCGGTTCGGCTCATCCTTTTCGGGGAGGGCTTGCAACATTCAATGAGCGGTTGAGTCGTGAATTGATTGAGATGGGGCATGAAGTTGAACTTTACACATTCACTGTTCAGTATCCTTCCTTTTTATTTCCGGGAAAATCACAATTCACTAATGCGCCGGCACCAAAAGATTTAAAAATTTTTCGAAAAATAAATTCCATGAATCCTCTGAATTGGATTTTGGTGGGAAATGAAATTCGAAAGAAGAAACCTGACCTGCTGCTCTACAAATTTTGGTTGCCGTTTATGGGACCCTGTTTTGGAACGATTGCCAGAAGAGCGAAGAAGAATCATCATACGAAAGTGGTTTCCATTCTTGACAATGTGATCCCGCATGAAAAAAGAATTGGCGATGTTGCATTCACAAAATATTTTCTCCATAGCTGTGATGGTTTCGTCACTATGTCAGAGACAGTAAGTATTGACCTTAAAAAATTTGAACCAGTAAAGCCTTCAGTTCAAAATCCGCATCCCCTCTACGACAATTTTGGAGATGCAATTCCCCGCGATGAGGCCAAGAAGCAACTGGATCTCGATCCAAATTTTCAGTACCTGCTTTTCTTTGGATTCATTCGCAAATACAAAGGGCTTGATCTTTTGCTCGAAGCATTTGCGGATGATCGGCTAAGGAAATTGCCATTAAAGCTGATTGTTGCTGGAGAATTTTATGAAGATTCAAAACCTTTTCTGGATTTGATTGCAAACCTGAAATTGAAGGAATATGTAATTCTAAAAACCGATTTCATTCCTGAAGAAGAGGTGAAAAAATATTTTTCTGCTGCGGATGTAATTGTTCAACCTTACCGAAGCGCCACCCAAAGCGGTGTTACGCAAATCGCATATCAGTTCAATAAGTCCATGATCGTAACCAATGTTGGCGGCTTGCCTGAATTGGTGCCAAATAGAAAAGTTGGTTTGTGTGTTGAGCCTAATTCAAAAGCAATTGCTGATGCAATCCTGAACTTTTTTGAAAATAATTTATCAGAGAAATTTGAGGCAGGAATTCAGGAAGAGAAAAAAAGGTTCTCATGGAGAAGCTTTGCGGAAAATATTCTGAGACTTACAATGAAATAGGTTTTGAACAGATGGCTGAACCATTTCGAACTTTCAAACGACTTCAAACTCTTTTTGCTTTGAAAGAACCAATCTTCAACTCTAATTTGCTAAATCACTGCCACCCATTATCTTTGCCGGCCTAAAACAAACCAATAACATTCATGCTCATCATTGATGCCCGCGAATCAGAATCACTCGACAAAGCTTTAAAAAAGTACAAGAAGAAATTTGAAAAAGCCGGTACGCTTAAACAATTAAGGTATCGCCAGGCATTTGTTAAGCCATCAGTTGAACGGCGTGGTGAAATCAAAAAAGCCGCATACAAGGAACAATTGAATCGCGAGAACGAAGCATAAACGTTTTCTCTTTATAGTTTTTGAAGTTCGATTTCTCACAGAAGTCGGACTTCTTTTTTTTGAGACACTTCGAAACTATTTTGTGCTGAAAAAATACTTCCTTCAAATTTTTCGAGTTTGTATATTTGTAGGGAAGCGAAAGGCATGATGGATTTCAGGAGTTTTCTTCAATATCTCGAATACGAAAAGCGATATTCCGCTCACACGATTACAGCATATAAGAATGACCTCCTTCAGTTCTCAAATTTTCTTTCCAAAACTTATGAGGTTGATGATTTACTGACTGCGCGACATACCCATGTGAGATCATGGTTAGTATCACTCATGGAAGAAGGCATTGGTTCCCGAAGCATTAACAGAAAACTTTCTTCGCTAAAAACCTTTTTCAGATTTCAACTGAGAAAGGGTGCTATCCGGGAAAATCCGATGAGCAAAGTTGTTGCGCCAAAAATGGGCAAACGTCTTCCTGTTTTTATCAATCAAAATCAAATGGATGTTATGTGGCATCATTATGATTTCGGAGATGGGTTTTCAGGAATGAGAAATCGCCTGATCTTTGAATTGCTCTACGGTACGGGTATGCGTGTTTCTGAACTTGTAAACCTTTCAGAGAAGAATATTGACTTGTACAACTGTGCTTTAAAAGTTCTTGGTAAGGGGAACAAAGAGCGGATCATTCCCATCAGCAAGGAGCTGAAACTATTCATAAAACAGTACGTTCATTTCCGTAATAAAAATTTTTCTTCGGAATCATTCTCCTATTTGATTGTTACTGATTCAGGAGAAAAAATGTACGCCCGATTAGTTTATAATATTGTGAATACTATCTTAAAGCAGATTACCACGGTCGAAAAGAAAAGCCCGCACGTACTTCGGCACACTTTTGCCACACACATGCTGAATAATGGGGCTGAGATCAATGCAATTAAAGAGTTGCTTGGGCATGCTTCGCTGGCCGCCACACAGGTGTACACTCACAACACGATTGAAAAATTAAAAGAAGTTTACAGGAAGGCTCATCCAAAAGCCTGAACAGAATTTGAAAATGTTTCTTAACCAAAAATCGAATAAGCTATGAACGTGAAAATTCATTCGATTCATTTCAACACCGATGATAAACTAGAGCAGTTTATCACAGAGAAAATTCAGAAGGTTGAACGTTTTGTGAATCGCATCATTGATGCACAGGTAATTTTAAAGTTAGATCATAACAAAGGCAATGTGAAGGATAAAATCGCCGAGATACGGTTACAACTTCCCGGCAAAACTCTATTCGCGGAAGAGCGCAGCAAACTCTTCGAAGAGTCTATTGAACTTGCCACCGATTCCATTGTGCGGCAAGTGAAGAAGCACAAGGAAAAGATTCAGCAATAATTTCTTTTCTGCACTTTCCTTTCTGGATTATTACAGTATATTTGCCCACCTTTTTTTAAAGGGGAAGTGAAGTGTGTCGTTTCAAAAGAAGTTTTTCCACTCGAAACGTTTTGAAATCAATGATTGCCATGCCGATGTAGCTCAGCTGGTCAGAGCTACTGATTTGTAATCAGTAGGTCGGGGGTTCGAATCCCTCCATCGGCTCGGATTCAGTTGGCAGTGTGCAGTAACAGTTTGCAATCAGAGCAATTTTTTTTTGCCAACTGCTAACTGCTAATTGCAAACTAAAAAAGGGGAGATACCAAAGTGGCCAACCGGGCCTGACTGTAAATCAGGTGGCTCATGCCTTCGTAGGTTCGAATCCTGCTCTCCCCACAAAGGCAGTTGGAAATTAGAAGCGGGAGTAGCTCAGTTGGTAGAGCGTCAGCCTTCCAAGCTGAAGGTCGCGGGTTCGAGCCTCGTCTCCCGCTCTGAGAAACCCTGCCAATGTAGCTCAGTCGGTAGAGCACGTCCATGGTAAGGACGGGGTCACCAGTTCGATTCTGGTCATTGGCTCTAAGGAGAAACGTTTAGTCATGTAGCTCAGTGGAAGAGCAACCCCGATAAATCGGGGAAGATGTTCCGATCGTTTCGGAATCATGAACTCAGGATCAGTGATGATCTTTATTGAATAAAAAATCATTTTAACCTCAACAACTAATTAGCTATGGCTAAGGAAAAATTCGAACGTAATAAACCGCACGTTAACATCGGAACCATCGGTCACGTTGATCACGGTAAAACAACTCTTACCTCTGCAATCACTTTTGTTCTATCCAAGCAAGGATTGGCGGAAATGAAATCGTATGACTCTATTGATAACGCTCCCGAAGAAAAAGAGCGTGGTATTACCATTAATACAGCCCATGTTGAGTATCAAACAGCGAACCGTCACTATGCACACGTAGATTGCCCGGGTCACGCTGATTATATCAAGAACATGGTGACGGGTGCTGCACAAATGGACGGAGCCATCCTTGTGGTTGCCGCAACAGACGGTCCGATGCCACAAACACGTGAACACATCCTTCTTGCACGTCAGGTAGGTGTGCCTCAGATCGTGGTATACATGAACAAGTGTGATCTTGTTGATGATCCTGAATTGCTGGATCTCGTGGAAATGGAGATTCGTGAATTGCTTACCTTCTATAAGTTTGACGGAGATAAAGCTGCTGTCGTTCGGGGTTCTGCATTGCTTGCTTTGAACAACGATCCAACCTGGGGGAAGTCAATTGATGAATTAATGGCTGCGGTTGACAAGGAAATTCCTGTTCCGTTACGTGCTAAAGACAAACCATTCCTCATGCCGGTAGAAGATGTATTCTCTATCACAGGTCGTGGAACAGTTGCTACAGGTCGTATCGAACGCGGTATCATTCACACAGGTGACGCTGTTGAAATTATTGGTTTGATCGAGCAATCATTGAAGTCCACAGTTACAGGGGTAGAAATGTTCCGTAAGATTCTTGACGAAGGTGAAGCCGGTGATAACGTTGGGTTGTTGCTTCGCGGAATTGAAAAAGATGACATCCGTCGCGGCATGGTTGTTTGTGCCCCGGGTTCTATCACTCCGCATACTGAATTCAAGTGTGAAGTGTATGTGCTGAGCAAAGAAGAAGGAGGCCGTCACACACCATTCTTCAACAATTATCGCCCGCAATTTTACCTGCGTACAACTGACGTTACAGGTGAAATCAAATTGCCTGATGGCGTTGAAATGGTGATGCCGGGGGACAACATTGCAATGACTGTAAAACTCATCATGCCGGTTGCTATGGAAAAAGGTTTGCGCTTCGCTATTCGTGAAGGCGGCAAAACCGTAGGTGCCGGTCAGGTGACTGAGATTATAAAATAGTTTCGAGTTTCGAGTTTAGGGTTTAGAGTTCACTGAACCCGAAACCCTAAACATCAAACCCGAAACCGAATAGGGGTGTAGCTCAATTGGCTAGAGTAGCGGTCTCCAAAACCGTTGGCTGGGAGTTCGAGTCTCTCCACCCCTGCAAGAAGAAGTGAATTGAAAATTGTTAATGGTTAATGGTAAAGATTTTCTACGATTAACAACTAACAAATAAAAAATAACTGAACCAATGAATCGCATCAATGTTTTTTTTGCCGAGACCTGGAATGAGCTTGTACACAAAGTGTCATGGCCTACTCTTGAAGATCTTCAGAACAGTTTAATCGTGGTAACAGTTGCCATGCTGATTTTGTCATTGATTGTGTGGGGGATGAATGAAATCTCAAATCTTGTGATGTCCACGCTCTATCACGTCTTCCAATAAAAATTCTGACCACATGAATGAAGAAACGAAATGGTACGTGATGCGCGTGATCAGCGGGAAGGAACGCAAGATCAAGGAGTACATCGAAAACGAGGTGAGCAGAAGCGGGTGGAAAGAAATCGTTACCCAGGTTCTCGTGCCGATGGAAAAAATCTACAAGGTGAAGAATGGAAAGAAGGTGATCAAAGAGCGTACATTTTTCCCGGGATATATTTTGATGGAAGCGGATGAGTTGAGAATTACACCCGACATGTTCGGAACAATAAAAAATATCTCCGGCGTCATCAATTTTCTTGGAGGAACAAAGCCGCAGGCACTTCGCAAAACAGAAGCAAACCGCATCCTTGGCAAAGTAGATGAATTGGCAGAAGCCGGTGAAGCGATTAACGAACCATTCTTAGTAGGAGAGAATGTGAAGATCACCGATGGTCCATTCAATGATTTCATCGGAGTGATTGAAGAAGTAAATGAAGAAAAGAAAAAAATAAAAGTGAACGTAAAAATCTTTGGAAGAAAGACTCCGGTGGAGTTGAATTACGCGCAGGTGGAAAAAGTGTAAACACGATTCACGATACACGTAATACGATTCTCGATAACAACTATTAACTAATAACAATTAACGAATAACTTTTTTCAAGTCATGGCAAAAGAAATTGAAACATACGTAAAGCTGCAGTGCAAAGGCGGACAGGCGAACCCGGCTCCTCCGATTGGTCCCGCACTCGGCTCGAAAGGAATCAACATCATGGATTTCTGCAAGCGCTTTAATGCTGCTACCCAGGAAAAGCAGGGCAAGGTGCTTCCGGTAATCATCACCGTTTACAAAGACAAATCGTTTGATTTCATTATCAAACAACCTCCTGTTGCTATATCACTTCTTGAAGCTGCGAAGCAACAAAAAGGAAGCGGCGTTCCTAACAGAACAAAAGTTGGAATGGTAAATTGGGAGCAGGTGCAAAAAATTGCAGAAGAGAAAATGGTGGACCTTAATTGCTTTACTATTGAATCAGCAATGAAGATGGTAGCAGGCACCGCCCGCTCAATGGGATTGACGGTGGAAGGAAATGCTCCTTGGGCAAATTAGAAATCAGTTGACTGTCCCGATAAATCGGGATCTCTGCTTCGCGTTACAACTTGCAGTTTGCAAAAATAGAACCCTGGCTTAAGCTGGGGTTTCTTGTTTGTAATAATGAAGTCAAATAATCCGAATATAAGAATACTGATGCTATTCTGTTTATATTGGTAGGCAAAATATTTTGAATGAAATTATTCCTTGCAATTATTGTCATCTTTTCTTTTCCGATTATCTCTTTTGCTCAAGCTGGAGAATTAGATAGCACATTTAGTGGAGATGGAAAGGTAATTACATCAATTGGCTCAAGTAACGATGTAGCTTCATCTATCGTGGTACAATCTGATGGTAAAATTGTGGTAGGGGGATATGCAAATCCAGGAAGTAATTATGATTTTGCTTTGGTTCGATATATTACCAATGGAACTCTTGATAGTACTTTCGGATATAATGGTAAAGTCACAACTGCTGGTAATCTTAGCGATGATAGAGTTTATTCCGTAGCAATACAATCTGATGGTAAAATTCTGGCGGCGGGATATTCGGTAAACAACCTAGGAAATTCCGATTTCGCTTTAGTTCGATACAATTACGATGGTACTCTGGATAACTCTTTTGGAAGCAATGGTAAAGTAATTACTGCAATTGGTTCGAACAATGATATTGCATACTCAATGCAATTACAATCTGATGGTAAAATAATATTGGCTGGCGATGCTGTTACAGCCTCAAATTATGACTTCGTATTAGTTCGATACAATACAGATGGGAAGTTGGATACCAGCTTCGGTACAAGTGGAATTATAACGACGGCAATTGGCCCGTTGGATGAAGTGGTATATTCAGTGGCAATACAGCCTGATGGGAAAATAGTAGCGGTGGGTAGATCATTCAATAGTGCGGACGATGATTTCGCGATAGTTAGATATAATACAAACGGTATCCTTGATACCTCTTTCAATACAACTGGAATATTAACGCATGCTATTGGAACTACTGATGATTGGGCATACTCTGTAGGTCTTCAAGCCGACGGAAAAATTGCTGTGGCAGGATATTCCTTTCTGAATGATACGAAGAAATTTATCCTTGTTCGATACAATCCTGATGGATCGCTGGATTCTACATTCAGCCAGGATGGCATAACCAATACAACCATTGACTTCTTAAATGATGAGGAGTTTCGCTCATTGGCTATACAATCGGATGGTAAAATTGTAGTGGCGGGATTTTCGGGTAAAGGGGCCACGGTTAATTTTGCCTTAGTCCGATATAATTCTAATGGCACTCATGATGCAAGTTTCAATGCAGATGGAAAAATAACAACCACTTTTCCTTCAGGTAAAAGTGAAGCATTCGCCTTAGCGATCCAACCTGACGGACTAATTGTGACTGCAGGTATGTATTCGAATGGCACGAGTTATGAGTTTGCTTTGGCCCGCTATATCTCCGGCTTAAACGTAGGTATTATTAATTTTTCTTCTCGGGAATCTTCCCCACTCATCTACCCCAACCCCATCAACCAAACCGAAACCCTCGAATACACACTCACAAAAAATGAATCACTCACCATTGCATTGTTTGATGTAAATGGAAAGCTGATCAGGAATTTTATTTCGAATGAAGAACGGACAGCAGGTGAGCACAAAGAAACACTCGACATTGGTGAACTATCTTCTGGAAATTATTTTCTCACGCTCAGCAACGGCTCGCAAAAGATGACAGTGAAAATGGTGAAGCAATGAAACGGAAACTTTCAACACCAAACTAACATGCAATCACTCTCCGCAATTATCATCATCACGTTTTTTTCTGCTGCTGCATATGCACAGGCGGGAGAATTGGATAGTACGTTTGGTGGAGATGGAATTGTAACAACTGGAATTGGTAATAGCAATGATGAGGCACTATCCGTAGCGGTTCAGCCGGATGGAAAAATTGTTGCAGCAGGAGAATCATTCAATGGAACGGATTATGATTTTGGGTTAGTTCGATATAATGCAGATGGATCTCTTGATATCAGTTTCGGGACAAATGGTAAAGTTACAACTGCCATTGGTTTGGCTGGCGATTGGGCATACTCAGTGGTAATACAACCTGATGGAAAAATCTTAGCAGGTGGTCGTTCATGGAACGATACGAATAGTGACTTTGCATTAGTTCGATATAATGCTGATGGAAATCTTGATAACAATTTTGGCGCTGGCGGTATAGTAACCATAGCAATTGGTTTGGGCGATGATGGAATAAACTCTTTGGCTATACAGGACGATGGGAAAATTATTGCAGCAGGATATTCAGGTATTATACCGAATTTAGATTTTGCAATTGTTAGATTCAATTCAAACGGTACACTTGACAACAGCTTTGGCACGGGTGGTAAAGTAATTACTCCTGTTGGCTCAGGCGAAGATTTTGCAACTTCCGTTGCTATACAATCCGATGAAAAAATAATACTTGCAGGCTTTTCATTAAGTAGTGGAAATGGCGACTTCGCCTTGGTTCGCTACAACGCAGATGGCACTCTGGACATCAGCTTCAACGTCAATGGTAAAGTAACTACCGATATTAGTTCGAGTGATGATTTGGCAACGTCAATTGCAATACAACCAGATGGGAAAATTGTGGTGGGAGGACGGTCAGGTAACTATCCGGATTATGACTTCGCTTTAGGCCGATACAATATTGATGGTACCCTTGACATTGACTTTAGCTCAGATGGCAAAATAACCACTGCGATTAGTGCAAGCGATGATGAGGCGTACTCGGTCATGTTACAACCAGATGGGAAAATTGTTGAGGTAGGATTTTCAGTTGGCGTGAATTCTAAGTTTATTTTAGTTCGTTACAATTCCAATGGATCAACAGATAACAATTTCGGCACCAACGGTATCGTAAGCACTTCGTTAAGTTCAGGAAATGCTTTTGCAGCGTCTGCCGCATTTCAACTCGATGGTAAAATTATAATAGCAGGAGATTCATGTAGCGGCGCAACTTGTGCATTCGCTGTAGCTCGTTACCTCTCCGGTTTAAACGTTGGCATCAGCAACTTCTCTTCCTCCCATTCTTCCCCACTCATTTACCCCAACCCCCTCCGCCAAACCGAAACCCTCGAATACACGCTGACGAAAAATGAATCACTCACCATCTCTTTGTATGATGTGAGTGGAAGGCTGATCAGGAATTTTATTTCGAATGAAGAACGATCAGCAGGTGTACACAAAGAAACACTCAACATCGGTGAACTAACTCCAGGAAATTATTTTCTCACCATCAGTAACGGCTCGCAAAAAATGAAGGTGAAAATGGTGAAGCAATGAAACGGAAACTTTCAACACCGAACTAACATGCAAACACTCTCTGCAATTATCATCATCACATTTTTTTCTGTTGGTGCTTTTGCACAGGCGGGAGAATTGGATAGTACGTTTGGTGGAGATGGGAAAGTGCTGACTTCTGTTGCGGTTACAAGTAGTGCAATTCACAAGATTGCAATTCAATCCGATGGAAAAATTATAGCTGCAGGAGTTGCCAAACAAGGAATGTGGAATGATTGGCAAAGTTGCCTGGTCCGATATAATACCAATGGGAGTTTAGATACCACTTTTGGCACTAACGGAATCTTCTATTATGGAATCATCTACAACGGTAACCATGTAGGGTATGCACAATCAGTGGTAATGCAACCTGATAATAAGATTGTATTTGCGGGCACCTATTTAAACAGAGGTTATGTTGCACGGTTGAATACTGTTGGAGATTTCGATATGACTTTTGGAGCGAACGGAGTTTTTACGGATTCAAGTCTTTTCAATATTAATGATGTAGCAGTCCTCACGAATGGAAAAATTGTTGCCGGCGGTAAATCATATCCTGATCAGGATTTTGCAGTAGCCCGGTATAATATGAACGGTGAACGTGATTCAAGTTTCGGACTAAATGGTTTAGTGATTATTGATGTCGATCAAAATATTCAGAGTATAGTTTCATTGGCAATTCAGGAAGATGATAAGATTATTGCATACTGTTCGCTCAATAATCAATTCGCTTTAATAAGATATAACGCGACAGGTGCCTTGGACAGCAGTTTTGGTACAAATGGTATTGTAACAGATTCCTTGATCAGGCCATTCGGCTCAATTGTGTTACAGTCTGATGAAAAAATTGTAGCCTGCGGATGGTCCTCCAATGATACTAATGCAGACTTTGAAGTTGTACGGTTTCAGCAGAACGGTTTTTTAGACAGCACATTCGGTACTAACGGAAGAGTAATCACACCTACAAGTTCTTACATTGATGGAGCAGCAAATCTTGCTATCCAGCCGGATAGAAAAATTGTAGCTGTGGGAAGCGGTGGTAATTATCCACCGGATTTTGCCTTGGTTCGTTACGACACTTCAGGTTCTCTCGACAATAGTTTTGGAGTTAACGGGATAGTTTCAACTGACTTTAATAATGGCCCATGATAGAGCCACTTCAATTTGCATTGCACCTGATGGCACGAAATAATTGGAGGTGCAGGAGGCAATCAACAACCTGACATATCAATGTACGCGCTCGCTCGTTATTTCTCGGGTCTCGATGTCGGCATCTTAAACTTTTCTTCTTCACAAAACTCCCCGCTCATCTACCCCAACCCCCTCCACCAAACCGAAACCCTCGAGTACACCCTCACAAAAAATGAATCACTCACAATCGCATTGTATGATGTGAATGGAAAGCCGATCAGGAATTTTATTTCAAATGAAGAGCGATCAGCAGGTGAGCACAAAGAAATACTCAACTTCGGCGAACTCACTGCGGGAAGTTATTTCCTGACGCTAAGCAATGGTAAGCACCAGATGAGTGTGAAAATGGTGAAGCTTTAATCCATACCTGGACGGAATGATTATCTTGCATTGGATATTTTATAATCTTCTTTATTTAAATTCAATATTTCTATGAAGATCCCTTACCTATTCATCGTTATTAATTTTTTCTCTGTCGTTGTATTTGCACAGTCAGGAGAGTTGGATAGCACGTTTGGCGGGGACGGGATTGTGACAACCGCAATTGGAAGCGGCTACGATGTAGCACACTCGGTGGCAACACAAACTGACGGCAAAATTGTAGCAGCAGGAGTATCAGTCATCGGTACGGAGTATGCCTTTTCCTTAGCCCGGTATAAAACTGACGGTGCCCTTGACAGCAGCTTCGGCACAGACGGTAAGGTAACCACGCTCCTTGGCTCCAGCGTTGATGGAGCTCAATCAGTGGCCATTCAGACCGACGGAAAAATTGTTGTAGCAGGAACCTCATTTTTTCAATACGGATATTACCCGAATTACACTTACGATGTTGATTTTGCTTTGATCAGGTATGAAAGCAATGGAACTCTTGATAGCAGCTTTGGAACGAATGGAATACTCATCACTGATTTTGATTCTACCTGGGATAAAGCAAATGCAGTGCTGATACAACCCGATGGCAAAATTGTGGAAGCCGGATTTACTGGTGCGAATGGTTCTAATGACTTTGCATTGGTTAGGTATAATATGAATGGCACTCCTGATAGCAGTTTTGGTGTTGCCGGAAAATCCAGGGTTGATATGTATTTAAATGATGATGAAATAACATCACTGACATTACAACCTGATGGCAAAATTATAGCCGGAGGGTTTTCAGTTTTCTATGTCAACGATGATTTTGCCCTGGCACGATTCAATCATAATGGTACCATTGACAATACTTTTGGAACGAATGGAATAGTAACTACGGACTTTGAATCAAACTTTGACCATGTACGAGCTGTAGCAATACAACCCGATGGCAAAATTGTAGCGGCAGGGTTTTCATCCAAAAATCAGAATATTGATTTTACCGTGGCTCGTTACAATAGTGACGGTACTCTTGACACGAGTTTCGGGATGGAAGGAAAAGTAATCACTGCAATTGTTGGTGGCAATAATGGTGATGACTGGGCAACAGCAATGGCACTTCAACCCGATGGGAAAATCATTTTATCCGGAACTACACAAAGTGCCGTCTATGGGTCTTCCTTTGATGACTTTGCTTTGGCTCGTTACAATACAAACGGTACTGTGGACAGCAGTTTTGGAACTGATGGGCAGGTAATCACTTCTGTAAGCCCGTATTCTGACTTTTCCTATTCAATGACACTTCAATCCGACGGAAAGATAATTTCAGCAGGTTACTCACCTGTTGGTCCGTTCGCTTACGGATTTACTATCGTTCGGTATCTCTCAGATTTAAATATTGGCATTGCAAGTTTTTCTTATTCACAAAACTCCGTGCTCATCTATCCCAATCCCATCCACAAAACTGAAACCCTCGAATACACGCTAACAAAAAATGAATCACTCACTATTTCATTATATGACGTGAATGGAAAGCTGATCAGGAATTTTATTTTCAATGAACAACGAGCAGCAGGAACTCACAAAGAAACACTCGACATCGGCGAGCTGACTTCAGGAAATTATTTTCTAACTATCAGCAATGGTTTGCAGAAGATGTTGGTGAAAATGGTGAAGCAATAAATTCCAAAGCTGTCGAATGAAATCAGTCTTCGCAATTATCATCATCACATGTTTTTCTACTGCTGCTTTTGCGCAGGCGGGGGAGTTGGATAGTACGTTTGGGGGAGATGGAATTGTAATTGATCAGATCGGAAACCAAGGTGCATGTGTAAATGCGATAGCCATTCAACCCGATGGGAAAATCATTGCCGTCGGGCAAAACGTTGTTAATGATACTTTGAGTGACTTTGTCGTTGTGAGGCATAATAGTGATGGTAGTTGCGATAGCAGCTTCGGAATAAATGGAGTTGTAATTACCAGCGTTGGCTCTCAAAAGGATACCGCTGCCGCAGTGGCCATTGCTGCTGATGGTAAGATTGTGGTAGCAGGATGGACGACTTACAATTATTATGATTCCAAGATAGTGGTGGTTCGTTATAATGTTGATGGAACGCTCGACAGCAGCTTTGGAGTAAACGGAATGGTTATTTATACTTTCTGGAACGACGTTCAAGCGTATGGAATAATCATACAGCCCGATGGAAAAATTGTTGTGGCTGGCAACATCTTTAGCCCCACATGGGAATTCTATTTTCTGTTAGTTAGATTTAATGTTGATGGTACCCTCGATACAGGTTTTGGCCTGAACGGAAGAGTGGTGACCTATATGAATAGCTCTGATGCCAGAGCTACTTGCATAGCCATTCAAGCTGATGGAAAAATAATTGCTGCTGGTTATTCCTATGATTACAGCACCCACTATTACGCACTCGCGCGGTATAATAGTGATGGCACTCTTGACGGGAGCTTTGGTACGGGCGGAATTGTGCTTAACGAATTGTCTACATCTGATTGCTCTGTAAACTCATTGATAATTCAAGCTGATCAAAGAATTATTACGGGAGGGTATTCCCCTGGAACTAATGATGGATTTATACTGGTTCGCTACAAGACGAACGGAGAATTGGACAGCACTTTTGGAAGCAACGGCATTGTGGCTACTATGTTTGAGAATTCGTCTGCCTCATATCTCAGTTCTATTGCATTGCAATCTGATGGAAAAATTGTTGCTACCGGACAGGTTAATATTGGAAACAATCAATTATTCGGAACGTGCCGCTATAATATGGATGGAAGTCTTGACAGTACCTTCGGAACAAATGGAGAAACCATTTTCGGAATAGCAACACTTGACTATTCTTCCTCTATAGCAATACAAGTTGATGGAAAAATTGTAGTTGGCGGACATGCCATTGATAACTACTACATGGATTTTATTTTAGTCCGGTACCTGTCATCGCTTGATGTTGGCGTCATTGAGTTTTCCTCTAAAAATTTTTCTGCATTAATCTACCCCAACCCCATTCACCAAACCGAAACCCTCGAATATACCCTCACAAAAAATGAATCACTCACCATCGCATTATATGATGTGAATGGAAAGCTGATCAGGAATTTTATTTCGTATGAACAACGTATGGCGGGTGAGCATAAAGAAACACTCAACATTGGCGAGTTATCTTCTGGAAATTATTTTCTTACCATCAGCAATGGTTCGCAAAAGATGACTGTGAAAATGGTGAAGCAATGAAAACCTAAAAACTCTTAAAATGAAGTTAGTCTTGTCAATATTCTCTCTCTTGTTTTTTTCTGTTGTTGCATTTGGGCAAGCAGCAGAATATGATACCTCCTTCAGCGAGAATGGAATAGCTACAATCTCAAATGGAATTTTTGATGCTAAAGGTCACGCCTTGGCAATTCAGACAGACGGAAAAATTGTTATCGGAGGGAGAGTACACCTGGATTTTGGGCTGCAATGGGGATTTGGCGTAGCGCGTTTCAAATCTGATGGTACAGTAGATTCCTCTTTTGGAATTAATGGAATGGTTGTTTTAGAAGTAGGCGATCAATCATATGCAACTCTTACTTCGATTGCTATTCAACAGGATGGAAAGATCATTGGAGCAGGCTGGGCTGAAGATAGCGTCACGCAGCGAGACTTCGCATTGGTTCGCTATAAAACCGATGGTTCACTCGACAGCACTTTCGGCAGTGATGGTATCGTATTAACCGACAGTGATAAGCGGAATAATGAAATCAATGGTATTGCACTCCAGGCAGATGGAAAAATCATCGTAGCGGGGGAAAATTACTCCGACAATTGGAACCGGTTTGCATTGGCACGATATAATAGTGATGGAACGCTTGATCCCTCATTTGGAGACAATGGAATTGTAGCCTTTAAGGCAGGGTCAAGTCATTGCGGCGCTAATGCATTAGTTGTTGATACCAACGGAAAAATAATCGTAGCAGGTTGGACCCAGGCGGATTCTCTTGGATATGCAATCGTAAAGTTAAATGCTGATGGAACACATGATCTGTCTTTTGGAGCAGATGGACTTGTAACCACTTTTATTACCGACTACTCAATTCCATACTGTGTTGTACTTCAAAATGACAAAATCATTGTTGGAGGATGGAATATTATCAGATACAATTCAGATGGAGAAATAGATTCTCAGTTTGGCAGCTTTGGGGTTGCATATAATCCCGGTTTCGTTTACGGCATCTGTATTGAGAATGATGGAAAGATCCTGATCACTGGAAGTATGAATCCTGAAAAGATATTTACATCCAGATACTTTTCAAACGGCTTGATTGATCAATCATTTGGCCCAAACGGAACCATTGCTTTAGAATATCTTGGAGATTGGATATATTCCTATGCTATCATTCAACAACCGGATGAAAAGATCGTTGTTGGGGGATATTACTATAATACATTTGTTAACACATACTTTATTGTCATTAGGTATATTACTGAGTTAGCTCTCGGGGTACAAGAATTCTCTTCCGGTATTTCTCCCTTCATTTATCCGAACCCGGTGCATCAGTTTGAACAAATTAAATACACTCTTACGCGCGATGAGATGCTCACGCTGAGTTTAACAGACGCGAATGGAACAGAAATAAAAAATTTCTTCGCCTACCAAAAGCGAGTTGCCGGAAATCACATCGAGCAAATCAATATGGGAGAACTGGCGGCGGGGAATTATTTTCTTGTCTTAGACAATGGCAAACAGAAAGTCACTGTGAAGTTGGTGAAGCAATGAACAAACTTTGAACATACACATCTCATGAAAACACTCTCCACAATTACACTCTTCATGTTTTTTTTTGCTGCTTCATTTGCACAATCAGCGGGGAATTTGGATAGTACCTTTAGTGGAGACGGTAAAATAAAAGATTGGTTTCCCTGGAACTCATTTGGCGGTACTATAACAGTTACAACAATACAACCAGATGGAAAAATTTTGGTTGCGGGGACAATGCATGTATCAGGGTTCAATCCATACAGATGGTTTATTTGGAGGTATAATCCGGATGGGTTTGCTTGATAATAGTTTCGGTTCCGGTGGAATGCTCATTAGCGGAGGCGAAACGAGCGCGGTTGTTTTTTCACTGTCGGTACAACCGGATATGGGGATTGTAGCAGGTGAATGTAACTCAGACTATTATTCTGTTCTTAGGTACAATTCAGATGGTTCGCTCGATACAGGCTTTACCATAAATTTATACTTCTACTCCTTTAGTGAATTTGCCGCAGTACTCCAGGGTGATGGAAAGATTGTTGTTGGTGGTTCAGGAATTTGGCCTCAAGCTAATTTTATAATAGCCCGATATAATTCGAACGGGAATGTGGATTCAACCTTTAACTCAATCGGATCTGTAATGACGGTTCTTGGAGAATGGAGTCACGTATTCTCATTAGCAATTCAACCGGATGGAAAAATTGTTGCAGGCGGCTATACTCAAACAGGACTCAACAAAGAACTTGTGCTTGCCCGTTACGATACCGGCGGAGGTCTTGACAGCAGTTTTCATCAAACCGGAATTACTAAACTCGCCATAGATTCTGTCTTCGGGTTCAATTCATTGACACTACAACCGGATGGAAAAATTCTGGTTATGAGTCCTGGAAATTATTACTTCAATCCTATTTTGGTTAGATGTAACACGGATGGCTCTTTTGATACGACGTTTGGCGCAAATGGAATAGTTGATATGGACTTCTTCAGGCTATCTTCCTCATTTGCTCTTCAAGCCAATGGAAAAATCTTAGTAACAGGTACTACAGATGACGCAGATTTTAAATTAATTTGTCTTAATACGGATGGAACCATTGACAGCGGATTTGGAACAAGTGGAATGACAATTACTGATTTTGACGGCCATGATGATGCTGCAACCTGCATAGCTATCCAACCCGATAGGAAAATTGTAGTTGCAGGTTTCTCAAGCGATTTTATTGCACTTGCGAGGTATTTATCAGAACTAAACGTAGGCATCGTCAACTTCTCTTCCCTTCAATCTTCCCCACTCATCTACCCCAACCCCATCCATCAAACAGAAACCCTCGAATACACTCTCACAAAAAATGAATCACTCACCATCTCATTATATGATTTAAATGAAAAGCTGATCAGGAACTTTATTTCGAATGAACCACGAGCTGCAGGTGAGCACAAAGAAACTCTCGATATTGGCGATCTCACTTCTGGAAGTTATTTTCTCATCATTAGCAATGCTTCGCAAAAAATTTCGGTGAAGATGGTGAAGCAATAGGCCCGGTGTTTTTAATTTGGCGACTGAATTAATTCAGGAATAAAGATTTGGTACCAAAGATTTGCTCCTCTTAATCGGTTACTGAAGAGATTAAACTATTAACTGTCATTTACTTTCTTTCCTCATTAAAAATTATTTAACATGAAAAAACTTACTCTTCTTTTTCTCCTGTTCTCGTATGCAGCAGTTGCGAAATTTCAATACACTTCGCCAATTAACGGAGCCACTCTGATTAACCCGGAGCATAGCATCATCATCCGTGATGGGCGATTGATTGATGCAGCTACTATCAAGGACAATTTATTTTCTGTATTCGGAAGCAAGAGCGGTGTTCACACTTTTAAAACTGTATTCTCTCCTGACCATAAAACAATTATCCTCTATCCGAATAAACCGTTCAGCTATTCAGAGCAAGTAACAGTTACTGTTGTAGCAGGACTTCGAACCATAGATGCTAAAAAAGTTGATGGTTGCATGTTCACTTTCTCAATAGAACCTGAGTATACAGCGGAACAAAAAGCCGATTTCCTGAAAGTGAAAGATATGGTGATGGCCGAAGATCAAAAGAAATGGGGCTCGCCTGTGCAGGAGAATGAAGATAATGAGGGTGGATTGAGAGACTTTACCGGGACTTTGTCTATTGTAAACAACACGGCTCCGTCAGATGGGCTGATTTTTTATGATGCGTGGAGTGCCAACTTCGGAGGAAGCAAGTACGATGGTTATGTAATTACAAACAATAATGGTGATTCCATTTTTCAAAGTTCCAAGATTCAATATTGCTTTGACTTCGATGTAAATCCGAATGGCTATCTCTCAGCCTACAACAACGGACATTTCGATGTGCTGGACTCTAATATGACCATCGTTGATTCCTATTACCCCGGAAACGGACGCACTGCTGATCCTCACGAGTTCACCATGTATCCTGATGGCCATGCCTTTATGGTTGCCGAGGAAACTCATTTTGTAGATATGGATGATTACACGAATGGGCAATATCATCAGAATGCCACTCTAATGACTACGATTATCCAGGAATTCGACGAGGATAAGAATGTAATTTTTGAATGGAGGGCATGGGATCATATCGAGGTGACGGAAACAAACCAGGGTCTTAGCTTTAGCTACATTGATGTTGTGCACACTAATTCAATTGAATTGGATGATGATGGAAATATCATTTTTTCCAATCGCCATCTTGACCAGATAAATAAGATTGATCGCAATACGGGTGATTTCATCTGGAGACTTGGCGGCGACAGCAATCAGTTTACAATTATTTCTGATGCGGAAGGTTTTCGCTACCAGCATTGCGCCCGACGATTATCGAACGGACATATCATGTTGTGGGATAATGGAAATACACATGCTCCGACTCACTCATCAGCAAAAGAATATGAGCTTAATCTCACGAACATGACCGCCACACTTGCCTGGAGTTTCCAACCTGAAACATACTCCGGTGGCAATGCATACTTCTACGCAGGAGGAGGTATTCAACGACTTGACAATGGCAACACCATGATCGAAGGGGGATTTGAGTCATCCAATAACCAGAGTAATCTATACGAAGTGACAGCCAATGGCACTGTTGTTTGGGAAGCTCAATTCTTGCACAACCTGAATGGCTATCGTGTACACAAACGCAACTGGAATCCATGCGCACCTGTAAATGTGTCTTCAGTATCGGTGACAAAAATCACAGATAGCACTGCAAAGGTTGGCTGGGGGGCAGTAAGTAATGCAGCGTCATACGACTTGCAGTATCGCAAGACCGGCAATGTCAATGCAGCATGGAAAATTAAGAATACAACGAAAACAAAGAAAGTGTTGAAGAAACTCAAGGCAGGCAAATCCTATGAATTCCAGCTTCGCACAAACTGTCTCAATGGCTATACGTCTGATTGGACTCCTCTGGATACTTTTACAACCGCTCCGGCACGCTTTGTAAATGACGCTTTGGATGTAGAAGAGCTTCTGTATCCCAATCCGGCTGAAAGCAAGATCAATATCGAATTGAATTTGGATGAGGATCAGACAGTGACAATACTTATCTATAATGTCGCCGGCGAGTTAACTCTTTCATTTGTTCAATCACTTAGAAGCGGAAGCAATTTATCGTGCCTGGATGTTGCTTCACTTCCCTCTGGTTTCTACTATGCTGAAGTAAGAATGCAAGGTGAAATGAAAACGATGAAGTTTGTGAAAGAATAACTCAAAGCAGTTAAAGAGTAATACAAGGTCCGAAGCATGAAAGTGTTTCTGACCTTTTCTTTTGTTGATTGAGAATAGCAAGTGCTTCATCTTTCATTCTTCCCATTAACGTCTTACCCTTAACAATTTCGGGAAATTATTTTCTCACTCTCCACAACATTTTTATTATCTCCTGCTCAAGCGTAGCGATGTATCAACTGAAATTGTAACGGCACTGAGTTTGAAACGAAAGAGTAAAACTTTCAATCATGAAAAAGGTTGTACTTATTGTCGGAATGCTGATTATCATATTTTCAAATACAAAATCGCAAGTGATCTTTACTGATGTTCATCCTGATAAAGTTTTGAACCAGGTAACTCCGGGAGATATCTCATACTACGTAGACATGACGAACGATGGAGACACAGATTTCCAAATCATTAACTCATACACCACCGTGGGCGATTCAACTTATTCGCAAACAATGGTGCTTGCTGATTCAGGAAATGCTGTTGCAACTGATGGTCAGAAAAATCCGCTTGCGCTCACAGCAGGCACATTGATCAATGGCAGCTACAATTGGAATAGTGAAGATTTACGACCGCTGAAAAAAATTACATCTGCCTTCGGAATCAACAGTTCTTTCGCAGGACTTTGGATTGATGCCACCGACCGTTTTCTCGGAGTGCGCTTTAATGATAATGACACCATGAAATACGGATGGATTGAAATGATCATGAATACCAACCAGGTGACGGTGGTGACAACCATACTTGATTATGCTTACGAAAATTCAGGATCGGGAATTCTGACGCAGGATAGTTTGGGGGCTATAGGATTAAATGATGTGTTACTTCAAAGCAACCTCTCCGTTTCTTCTTTTCAGAATATCATCAGGGTAGCATCTAATGGCTCGAATCAGAATCCGATTCTCATTTCGGTGTCTGATATTTTGGGAATGAAAGTGAAAGAATTCACTACTCAGCAACGTGAGTTTGAATTTGACCTTTCATCTTTTCCCGGAAAAATATTCATCGTAAGTGTGCAGCAAGGAAATGAAATCACGCGAAAGAAAATCTTAGTATTCTAATTGTCTCATTCATTGCCATCAGCTTAAGCCAACGACAATGAATGGATTATAAAAGATCAGGGCGCCTGGAGTCTATATCCATGGCGCCCTGAAAATTTCTAAAAACAAATTACAGATTACATTGAACGGCCTTCAGCATATTCTGTCCTTTCTCCATTTTGCTTCGCTAAATACTTGTCTTTCATTTCTGAGATGGTATCCCAGGTAGAATTTGCAAGGTCCTTTACAGAGTCAAATGTTTTTCTGCCCGAGTCTGCAATTCTTCGGCGCGTTTCTGAACCCTTGTCCGGTGCGAGTAGCAAACCGGTAATTGCACCTGCAGCAGCTCCTGCTACTACAGCGGCGAGAACTTTTTGTGAGTTAGTCATAACTTAAAATATTTAAGGTTATAAAAAGTGAATGAGATGAATCAAAAATGATTCATTCAAAAACGAATAAAAATCCTGCCAAAGGAGGTTAAGGAAAATGAAATGGTCAGAGGACACTTATGAATAGAAAAACATATTTAATGCGACAGGCATTATGTTAGTAAAATGAATTGCATCCCGCTGTTCAGACTACCTGAATCGTGAATCGTGTTTATCTTTGTCCGCCTACCTTTTTTCCTTCATCACAACATACATCAATGACTGAAACAGGAACAAAAAATCCCAAGCACGATTTGTCTTCATACGGATTTAAAAACTTAGGTATTGTAAACTGGAACTGGAGCCAGGATCAGCTTATTGATAGAACCGCTGAGAGAAGTCTCGGTGAAATAGTAGATAGCGGAGCACTCACCGTTGACACAGGAGAATTTACAGGACGCGCTCCGAAAGACAAATACATTGTGAAGGATGCAATTACCGGCAATACGGTTTATTGGGGAGAAGTAAATCAATACTTCGACGAGAAAAATTTTCAGCCGTTACTTGAAGAGTTGTTAAATTATTTTGAAGGAAAAGAAGTGTACGTGAAAGATGCATATGCCTGCGCTGATCCTAAGTACCGGTTGAATGTAAGAGTGATTTCAGAATTGCCATGGGCAACAATGTTTGCCGGCAACATGTTTCTTCGACCAAAAGAAGATGAACTAAAAACCATTGAACCCGATTGGATCATCGTTCATGCCCCATCATACAAAACCGATCCGAAACGTTACGGAATCAACAAGGGGAATTTTGCAGTGATCAATTTCACACGCAAAATGATCATCATCGGCGGAACAGCTTACACCGGCGAAATCAAGAAAGGAATTTTCACGGTTCTTAATTATGTGTTGCCACAAGACCGGAATGTACTTTCGATGCACTGCTCGGCGAACATTGGAAAAGAAGGAGACACTGCCATCTTTTTCGGATTATCAGGAACCGGAAAAACAACGTTAAGCGCTGATCCCAATCGCGGATTGATTGGGGATGATGAACATGGATGGAGTGGCGATGGAATTTTCAATTTCGAAGGTGGTTGCTATGCAAAGTGTGTAAACCTTACCGAGGAAAAAGAGCCGGAAATTTTTGGTGCAATAAAGCGCGGTGCGCTGCTTGAAAACATTCGCTTCAAGCCTGGAACAAAAACCGTTGACTTTGATAATATCTCAGTCACAGAAAATACACGTGTAAGTTACCCGCTCAACTTTATTGCAAATGCTGTTGAGCCGTCAGTCGGCGGGCATCCGAAAAATATTTTCTTTCTCACTTGTGATGCCTTTGGTGTATTACCACCGATTTCAAAGCTTACTACTGGTCAGGCGATGTATTGGTTCCTGAGCGGCTACACAGCAAAGGTTGCAGGAACTGAAGCTGGAATCACAGAACCGAAGACTACATTCTCAACTTGCTTTGGCGCGCCGTTTCTTCCCCTCGATCCAAATAAATATGCGCATATGCTCGGTGAAAAAATGCAACACCATAAAGCAAATGTTTGGCTTTTGAATACGGGATGGACGGGAGGACCTTATGGAGTCGGTTCACGAATGAAGCTTCCATATACCCGGGCAATGATTACGGCCGCTTTGGAGGGTGAATTGGACAAAGCCGAATTTGAAACGCACCCAATCTTTGGAGTTGCATACCCTGTGTCATGTCCGAATGTTCCGGATGATGTTTTAAATCCCCGGAATACCTGGGCTGATAAAAATGCTTATGATGAAAAGGCAAATGATCTTGCAAATCAGTTTATAAAGAACTTTAACAAGTTCGCTGCTACTGCCAACCAGGAAACGCTGGACGCTGCTCCCAAGGTGATGAGTACTTCCGAAAAGTGATTTCGTCTAATAAAATTTTTTCATAGCCTCATTTGTCCTGATCTTAGAGGTTACTTCGTCATTATAGAAATACATTCCTCTTTTAATTCATTTCACATTAAAATCAAATTTCTATGTCAACACAAAACAAAGCAATGTCAACTCAGGAAGTTGCCAATCGCCTCGTATCGCTTTGCCGCGAGGGTAAAGTTTTAGAAGCTGGTGAAGAATTGTATGGCGACAACATTATCAGCCATGAATCAGAACCATCACCTAATTTATTACTTAAGGGTAAAAAGGATGTGAGAGCAAAAGGCAACCAATTTGCCGAAATGATTGAAGCACATCATGGTGGAAACATTTCCGAGCCACAAGTTGCAGGTGATTATTTCACCATTGCCTGGACAATGGATATCACCATGAAAGGGCAAGGCAGATCTTCGATGAATGAAATTGCCGTTTACAAAGTACAGGATGGTAAAATCGTGGAAGAGTGGTTCCATTACTGAGATAGCAGTAAGCTTGTAAGTTATCAAGGTCGTGGCACGGTTCGAACCGTGCCGCGCCTTTTATCAGCCGTTTCTATTTTTACGCTATGGAATTATTTTTTTGTCAGGAAATAGGAACCAATAAATTTTTTTTGAATGAAGAAGAATCGCATCATCTGTTCAAAGTGATGCGTCACACAATAGGAGAGGAGGTATTGGTGACTGATGGGAAAGGAAAACTCATCAGGGCGAAAATCTTCAATGAGCATAAAAAAAAGTGTGAGTTAGAAACTGTTGAAGTTGTAAAACAGGAATCTCAACCATCCCCGGCGATTCACATTGCAATCGCTCCCACAAAAAATATTGATCGCTTTGAATGGTTTTTGGAAAAAGCAACGGAGATCGGCATCACCGAAATCACTCCGATTATCTGTCAAAGATCAGAGCGCAACGCCATCAAACCCGAACGGCTTCAAAAACTTTTGGTCGGTGCTATGAAGCAATCACTTCGCTTGTGGTTACCAACTTTAAACCCGCAGATTTCTTTCAAGAACTTTTTTTCTCACGACTCACGTCTCACGACTCAGAACTTCATCGCCCATTGCCAATCACACAACCTTCCTTCACTTCAATCGTTATACAAGCGTGGTGAAAACGTCTTAATCATGATCGGCCCTGAAGGAGATTTTACAACTGAAGAGATTGATAACGCAAAGTCAAACGGATTTTCCGAAGTAACTTTGGGGAAGAGCAGGTTAAGAACTGAAACGGCAGGAATTGTAGCGTTACACACTGTTCAATTGTTGAATGAATAAATTGTTAAATGGTTTTATGACACATATTCTCTTTAACACGAAACCCGAAACCCGAAACTCAAAACTGCTTTTTGTTTGTCTTACGTCTTTCGTCTTACTTCTTTCATCTTCCTTCACATCTCCCACAATCAAATTCGCTCTCCTCAAATACAAAGGCGGTGGAGATTGGTACAATGATGTGAACTCGTTGAAAAATCTTGCAACCTTCTGCAACAAAAACCTCGGAACCAACTTCGATACTGAACATGCTACTGTGGAACCAGGAAGTCCTGACATTTTCAATTATCCTTTTGTGTACATGACGGGTCATGGAAATTTTACACTTACTGATGAGGAGGCAACGAATATGCGTTCTTATTTAGTGAGCGGTGGATTTCTCTTTATTAATGATGACTACGGTCTTGATCCCTATGTGCGCCCTACGTTGAAAAAAGTTTTTCCTGAATTACAATTTGCAGAAATTCCTTTCTCACATCCCATCTATCATGGCAAATATGATTTTTCTAATGGGTTGCCGAAAGTTCATGAACATGATGGAAGACCAGCACAGGGCTTCGGGCTATTCTATGAAGGAAGATTGGTGTGCTTCTACAATTATGAATGTGATCTTGGCGATGGCTGGGATGATGTGCATAATGATCCCGAGGATATTCGAACTAAAGCGCTGCAAATGGGAGCGAACATTGTTCAATATGTATTCTCGCTGAAAGAAGTGAAGAGCTGAGAGCTGATTAGGCGTGCCCAGTTCAATTTTTCAATCGCAATAAAATCCTCTTCATCAATCCCGGCCCCTCGTAAATCATTCCGGTGTAGAGCTCAATCAAATCTGCGCCGGCATTAATTTTCTCCAGTGCATCTTCAGGAGAATGAATTCCGCCCACACCAATGATTGAAAATTTATTTTGCGATTTTGATTTCAGGTAGAGAATGATTTCGGTTGATCGCTGAGCAAGAGGTTTTCCGCTCAATCCTCCTGCTCCGAGTTTCTCAACATCGCTTGATGAAGTTTTTAAATTCTCTCTTGACACCGTGGTATTTGCGGCAATTACTCCGGCAAGATTTGTTGCGAGAACTATTTCTATAATATCATTGAGCTGATCATTCGTTAAGTCAGGTGCGATTTTCAACAAAATTGCTTTCGGGTTCGTATGGGAACGATTTAACTCCTGCAGGCGATTGAGAATTTTTTTCAACGGCTCTTTTTCCTGCAACTCACGAAGCCCCGGCGTATTCGGTGAACTCACATTGACAACGAAATAATCAACACACTCAAAAAGTTTTTCAAAACAGATTTCATAATCCCGAATAGCTTCTTCATTCGGTGTGGATTTATTTTTTCCGATGTTCCCGCCGATGATTACGGGATGATGATGTGATGAACGAAAATATTTTAGTCGTGAAGCGACTACATCAACTCCCTGGTTGTTGAAACCCATTCTATTAATGAGTGCTTCATCTTTTGGCAATCGAAACAATCGCCGACCGGGATTTCCAGGCTGCGGAAGTGGCGTTACTGTTCCTACTTCAACGAAACCATAGCCGATAGCGCTCATCGCACGAACGTGTTTCCCATCTTTGTCAAATCCTGCGGCAAGTCCGAGAACATTTGGAAATTTTATTCCCAAGATTTCTTTCTCAAGATTTTTATTCTGAACACAAAATAATTTCCGAAGTAACCATTCACCACCGGGAATTTTTAAAACCAGGTCAAGAAGTGAAACAGTAAAGTGATGAGCAGCTTCTGCAGAGATTAAAAAGAAGAGTGGCTTGAGGATTTGCTTGTACACTTAGGAAAGTTGGTGCAAAAATAGTCGGCGCTGTCGTAAAATTTTTTAAGTTGAATTTTGCGAAATGATTGTTCAGTAATCATTCTTATGAAAAAAGAAACTCCATTAGCCGAGCGTATGCGTCCGAAATCATTGATCGAATTTATCGGGCAGGAGCATTTGATAGGAGAGGGGCAAGTACTTCGGACATTGATTGAGAAAAAGCAGATTCCCTCAATGGTTTTTTGGGGACCTCCTGGTGTTGGTAAAACCACACTTGCTCAAATAATTTCCCGCGAACTTGATATGCCGTTCTTCACCTTGAGCGCCATTAGTTCCGGTGTGAAAGATGTTCGCGAAGTAATTGACACAGCTAAACGAGCAGGCAAAGCAATTTTGTTCATTGATGAAATCCATCGTTTTAACAAAGCGCAGCAAGACTCTTTACTTGGTGCAGTTGAAAAGGGAATTATTACGCTCATTGGTGCTACCACAGAGAATCCTTCATTCGAAGTGATCTCGCCACTGCTTTCACGGGCGCAAGTTTATGTGATGACTTCATTGGAGAAAAAGCATTTGCTCGAGCTTCTTGATCGAGCCATTGCAAGAGATCAATTTTTAAAAGAGAAAAGAATTTCTATCAAAGAAAATGAAGCTCTGCTCAGATTAAGTGGAGGTGATGCCCGCAAACTTCTTAATCTTTTGGAATTGGTGGTAGATACACTTGGAGAGAAAGATGTGTCACGTGAAATTGAAATCACGGATGAACTTGTAACTACCATTGCTCAGCAGCGAATTGCGCTTTATGATAAGAAGGGAGAACAGCATTACGATATTATTTCAGCCTTCATCAAATCAATGCGCGGCAGCGATCCAAATGCGACTGTGTATTGGCTTGCAAGAATGGTAGAAGGTGGTGAAGATCCAAAGTTCATTGCGAGAAGAATGTTAATTCTCGCAAGTGAAGACATTGGCAACGCAAATCCGAATGCACTCGTGTTGGCTAATTCTTGTTTCCAGGCAATTGATGTGATTGGTTATCCTGAAGGTACGCTCATACTCTCGCAAACGGCAATTTATCTTGCTTCATCACCCAAGAGCAATGCTTCGTTATTAGCAATCGTAAATGCATCGAACGCCGCAAAGCAGGAAGGTGATCTTCCGGTTCCGCTCCATCTTCGCAATGCACCTACAAAGTTGATGAAGCAACTTAATTACGGTCGTGAATACGAATATGCTCATGATTATGATGAGAATTTTGTGGCTCTTGAATATCTTCCTGAAAAAATTTCAGGAACTAAATTTTATGATCCCGGAGAAAATATGAGAGAGAAAGAGATAAGAGACTTTTTAAAGAAAAGATGGAAGGAGAAATATGAATATTAAGGTTTGGTTTCTCGATTCACGAACTCGATTTTTAAATTTTCATTGAAGATTTATCAAATGTCAATTTTATTTTTGTCGTTAGTAATTTGCTCTTTGAATTCAAATTTCCAGGTAGGAATTTTTAAAATTGAAATCATGACCGGGACGTTAGCTCAGTTGGTTCAGAGCGCTGCTTTCACACAGCAGAGGTCATTGGTTCAAGTCCAATACGTCCCACAAAAAAGTAGGAAATAGGCAGTTGGCAATGAGAAAAAAAATCTTCAAAATCTTGACAACGAAAAATTTTCTTTTGCAAACTGTAAACTGAATTCGATGGCAATAGAAAGTTTCTGGCGCTAATTGTATACTGCTTACTTTTTAAAAAGGGTTGTTAGCTCAGCTGGTTTAGAGCGTCGCCTCGACAAGGCGAAGGTCGCTGGTTCAAATCCTGCACAACCCACCTATCGCATCCGGCTGATTATAACTACTTGGAAGTTCCTGCGAGCAACCGATGTAGAAAAATTCCTGATAACTTATCGTATCCTTCTTCAAATTCAGTGAGGTAAATTTTAATTTTTGAAGGAAGACGCAAAGGATATTTCCGTTGCAGATTTGCAAAATCTTTTACTAAAAAAAAGAAGTGAGCATACTTGTATTTTTTCAGTGAGAGCTTTTGCAGTTGAATATATCTCATATTACGTTGCGCCAGTCGTGAAACAAATTCTGTATCTCCCATGAATGCGAAATAAAGAATCTCGAGCATTCGCAGTTTAATTTCATAGTTGAAATAAACCTGGATGGAGTTCAAAGATTTCGCCAATGAAATATATTGAAATGCCTTATCGTAGTTGCCCGTAAGCAAATAAAAATTAGCATACAGGAGTGATCCAAGGACACCATTTGCTTCATGATGATTGCGAACATACACTTTGAAAAGTGAGTCGAGAAGCTTTGCAGCTTCGTCATATTTTTCCAGAATAAGTGCAAGCTCAATCCAGCGGGCAAAATGATGAAATTGATTTCGCAGCATCGGCATGTAATGCGCAAACGTTTGCGTGTATGCATTGTAAGCCGCCCTGAATTGACTTAGCTCATAAAGAATTTCTGCCTCATGCAGTTCTGCGACAGCACGTTCAAATACCGGCAAGTTTCGCTCACCGCCATACAGTTGACGAATAAGATGTAAATAATGAGTGCGCTTTTTATGATCTGGGCATACCATACGATAAAAGTTTACCCAGATGTGATAGAGAATTGCTTTGATCTCGGGGACTTTAACACGCGCATATTTTTTTTCTGTCTCAACAATTTCTCTTTCTAACTTTTCGATCGCAACTGGATTGGGCGCTCCTTGTGTAAGAAGATTAAGACGCGCAAACAGCAGTTTTGATTTAACTTCAAGTTCTCGCGCTGCATGATCTTTTGTGACATACTTTAAATACATTGTAGCGTTTTCCATCACAAATTCCTGATCAAAATATTTAGCCGGAACATTAATGCTGAAATCAAAAAATGCCCGGTAATATTTTTCAAGATCATCAGGAGATATTCTGCTGGCATTAATCTTTGACCTCAACTGCCTGATGTCATGAAACAGATGTCGAAACATGAATTTCTTCGAGAGAAAATTAAGTTGCTCTAAATCGTTATCACCTACCAAATGCAGGTACGCCTTCTTAAGCACCAGCGTACAGAGCTTATCAAAATGGGTAGAAGAAAGATGCAACTTTTGCATCAACTCTTTTTTCGAAAAGATATCATGGGTATTCTGTAATAGGATGTCGCGCAACAGTTTTTCTTTACCTGTCAGTTGCATGGCTGCAAAACGTTGCTGTTCTTCTTCATTCAGAAAACTTACAAATGATCGTAATAGTCCCATATTCCTGAACCGCAAGGTAAGAATACAAAGCAAAATTTATTTTCATTAAACTGTGTACCTGTTTTGAAATTTTTTTGGAAGCCTTCAAGTATCTCTTAATAAGTTTCGCCGGTAAAAGATTGAATAAAAGCGAGACAGGTTTGAAATAATCTTTTGGTAACATTGCGGTAGCGGCGGATGGTTTGCACTGTAAAACTTTTTGTAGATCAAAATAATTTATGAAAGAAAGTGTTTGGATTCAGTGAGCGCCCAACCCGGGTAGATTTCTTACAATTGGATGACAACAACCGAGAGAAAATTCTGAATAAAGAGGCGAACAGGTTAAGGAATTAAATTAAATGAGTAAGGAATTGCTATAAATATGTATTTTTTGTGAACTGGGATCAAATACTTTTACGGTCACCAATCACCAATTCATTCCCAAATAAAAAAATTCATGATCGAAAATTTTTACGAGATCACCCCGTCAAAAGTTTCCCTCCCCGAGTTATCCGCAAAAAAAAAATATTTTTTGCCTGTTGTTTTTGCAATAGATTCTGCTATTCATTTTACTAATCCTTAAAATAATTTTATTGATAAAAATCTTTACATGCACTCAAATTTTTCCTCACTAAACTTAAACGCTACAATCATGAAAAACTTTCCAAATTGGTTTAAGACATTGTGTTGCATTATTCTGATGCTCGGACTAAATGCAACGAATTCAAAGGCGCAGTACTGCACGCCGGGATCCAATTATTATGGGAACTGCTATTACATGTGGATCACCAACGTAGGTATTTCCGGAACCTCGTTGAATAATTCAAGCAGTTGCGATGCGCCCTATGTTAACTATTCTCCTTCTGGTTCTACCACCGGTACGTTGCTTAGCGGCTCTACGTACACTCTTAACATGACCGGCTACAATTATTATATGTATTATTCAGTTTGGATTGATTTAAACCAAGATAATAGTTTTGACTATACTGAGCAAGTAGTATACAACTATTACACTTATTCGAGTTCTACAACATTTTCAATCCCTGCAGGAACAACTGAAGGAAACACGAGGATGCGAGTAAGGGCTGACTACTATGGTGTTTATGACCCGTGTTACTCACTTTATTATGGTGAAACGGAGGATTACACAGTCACAATTACGGCTCCTGCACCATGTTCAGGAACACCTACTGCAAGCTACACCACTTCCACCGCGAATCCTGTTTGTTCACAGAGTTTTACTTTGGGTTTGAGCCAAGGTTATTTTGATTCAGGAATTACTTTTCAATGGCAATCATCAACAGATGGTTCTACATACACTGATATCGGTGGAGCCAATAGTTTCACTTATACGACTACTGAATCGGTAACAACTTATTATCAATGTGTCATTACATGTACAAATTCAGGGCAGTCTACTATATCTACACCCGTACAAGTTATTCGTAACGCTGTTACAGATTGTTACTGTATACCGGGTAGCAATTACTACAGCACATGTTTAATGTGGATAGATAATGTTACGACTACGGGTGGCTTAAGCAATTTCGATAATGCTACCTCCTGTGAAGAGCCCTATGTGAATTTCAGCGCTTCAAAATCTGCATCCCAATATCAGGGTTCTTCACTCACCATGACATTCCATTCAGGTAATGGATTCACTTATCTTTATTCAGTTTGGGTTGACTATAATGACGATGGAAATTTTGACTATAGTGAACAAGTTATTAATAATCTTAACTATTACTACAACAATTATAACCCGACTAATCCTGTATCAGGCAGCTTTACAATTCCTGAAACAGCGCCAACAGGAAATCACCGGATGAGAGTTAGAGGTGACTATACGTATTACTATATGTATGATGCATGCTCTCCTCTTTATTATGGTGAAACTGAAGACTACACACTAACCGTAGTTGCGCTTCCGTCCTGTAGCGGTACGCCTGACCCCGGAAATACTTTGTCATCTGCTTCCAATGTTTGCCCGACCAGCGGCTTCACACTTTCTTTTCAAAATGAGGTTGGGTCAGGCAGCAGTTATCAGTGGCAATCATCAACTGATGGATCTGTTTTTAATGATATCGGTGGTGCCAATAGCAAAACATATTCAACAACTCAATCAACTTCTACTTACTATCGTTGTAATGTAACTTGTACCAACAGCGGTCAAAGTAATACTTCAAACCCGCTGCAAGTAACCATGAATCCTCCTTATAATTGCTATTGTGCTTCGGCGTCAATTACTACTGCTGATGAGGAAATTTATAGTGTAACCGTAAATGGGGCTACTAATGCATACGCTTGCGGAGCCACTGCTCCGGGTCCCGGATCTATGCCCTACCAATACTCAAACTTCTATCCCAATGGTTCTTTAACCACCCTCACTCAAATGCAAACTGTTTCCTTTAGTGTTGAGGAGAATGAGTGCGATGGTTACTATTATTATTACAACGGGTTAGGTATTTGGATTGACTATAATCAAAATGGTGTGTTTGATGAACCTTCGGAGAAAGTATATGTTGACAATACAACTTATCAAAGCCCCCGAACAATTAACGGATCATTTACAGTGCCGTTAACAGCAGCAACAGGTTTGACCGGAATGCGATTTATAGTTGCAGAGGGATATTACGGGAGCTCTCTTACCCCATGTCTTTCTTACTACTATGGTGAAACTGAAGATTATTTAGTAATGATCAATCCAACTGTTGCCTGCTCAGGAACTCCCGCAGCAAGTACAACAGTTTCTACAGTTAATCCCGTTTGTGCCACCACTCAATTTACTTTAAACACATCACCGTCTTATGTGGAATCAGGATTGAGCTTTCAATGGCAATCTTCGTCGAATGGATCAACCTGGTCTGACGTGAGTGGAGCCAACGGTCCAACCCTTACAACCACCCAATCTTCATCAACCTATTACCAACTCGTTGTTACCTGTGCTAACGGTGGTTCGCCCACGACTTCGACACCATTACAGGTAGTTTCGAATGCATACTATGATTGCTATTGCATCCCGCCTCCTTCATTAAATGGAGCATGCTACTATATGTGGATCACGAATGTGGCAACTTCGGGCGGTGTTACAGATTTTAACAATACTACAGGATGTTCTTCAACTTCGTTTACCAATTACAGCGCTACTCAAATAGCATCGCAGCTTGCGGGCAGCCAGGTAAATATGATGTTCTCTGCAATTTATAACCCGATGGATTATCATGTTTGGGTTGATTATAATGATGATGGGTTTTTTGACGGTTCGGAACTTGTTCTGACCACATATTCTTATTCAATAAGTAATGTCTCGGGGAGCTTCACAATCCCGAGTAACGCTCCCGGTGGCACTCACAGAATGAGGGTACGAGGTGAGTTTTCTTATTATGGTGTTTATGATCCCTGCGCAGCGCTTTACTATGGTGAAACCGAAGATTATGGTCTTACCGTAATTGTTCCGACACCTTGTACCGGCACACCGAATCCTGGTAATACACTTAGTTCAGCATCCACAGTTTGTAGTGGTGTGAGCTATAATCTTTCGTTGGAAAATTTTGCAACCATCGGATCGAACATAACCTACCAGTGGCAATCATCAACAGATGGCAGCACCTATACAGATATTGGAGGGGCAAATAATCCGACCTATACGGATTACATGTCAACATCGAAATACTACCAGTGTGTGACGACCTGCACCAATAGTGGACAAGTTGGTACTTCTAACCCTATCTTAGTGAGTCAGAATACTGATTTCTGTCAGTGTGCTTCCTATTGCACATCCTACGCGTATTATACAGCGGATGAAGAAATCTATAGTGTGACAGTCAATGGCGTGACCAATTCCCTTGGATGTGGAGTGACGGCTCCCGGTGCAGGCTCTATCGCTTACTCGTATTCTAATTTTAGATCAAATGGTTCCCTGACTTCAATTCAACAAGGACAAACCATTTCATTTAGTGTGGAAGAAAATGAATGCGATGGTTATTACTATTATGCAAATGGCATAGGTATGTGGATTGACTATAATCAGAATGGTTCATTTTCTGATGCCAATGAAGCCGTTTACATTGAGTCTTCTACGGTAACCAGCCCTCAAACGGTCAGTGGTACGTTTACTGTTCCTGTTGAAGCAGTGCCGGGCAGCACAGCTCTTCGCGTGATAGCTGCTGAAGGGTATTCCGGTTCAAGTTTGAGTCCTTGCATTTTCTATTATTATGGAGAGACTGAAGATTATTGTGTGACTATTACGCCGGCACCTCCATGCGCCAGCACTCCAACACCGGGCAATACAATTTCTTCTGCTCCTGCAGTTTGTTCTTCTGATTACTTTACCCTGTCACTGGAAAATCCTCCTGCTGAAACAGGCATTAGCTATCAGTGGCAGAGCTCCTCCGATGGTTCCGCATGGACTGACATTTCAGGAGCAAACAGCAGCACCTACTCTACTTACCAGAGCCAGGAAACATATTACCAATGCAAAGTTACCTGTGACGTTGCTGGTACGGGAACTTCTAACTCCCTCTTGGTGACTCAAACGGTATGTTACTGCACTACTCCTTATTACGCCTTCACCGCTGGTTGTGGTTACGGTATTTATGTAAGTAATTTCACATTTGGCGATCTCAATAATAGCAGCGGATGCAATGGAGTTGCTCCTTATTATAACAACTATACTGGTATAAGTGGAAATGTAACCGGTGGGCAGACGTACTCCTGGTCAGCATCAATTCCTTACGTGCAATACTACGATTGCTACATGTACGTCTGGATTGATCTCGATAATAATGGAAGCTTTGAAGATGCAGGAGAAGCAGTTTACGTTGCACCGGAATCAGAGAATATGGGATATGGCGGTGGCTCATCACTTAGCTCCGTAAGTGGAACGTTTACAATTCCTCTTCTTACGACTCCTGGAGCTCATCGTATACGAGTAAGGTGTACTGATATTTCACAATCTAATTCATGCACCAGTGATGGTATTGTGGGTGAAGTAGAAGATTACACATTGATGGTTACAGCTCCTCCTGCGTGCGACGCTGCTCCTGATCCTTCAGCAACTGTATCATCAAGAAATCCTGCTTGTTCGGGACAGGACTTTACGCTTAGCTTGTCAACAGCTTATGGCGAATCCGGTCTCGCATTCCAGTGGGAATCATCTTCAGATGGATCTTCCTGGACTCCGATTTCCGGAGCTAATGATGTGACATATACAACCACAGAAACCACAGCAACCTATTATCATTGCGTGGTTACTTGTACTACTGTTGGACAAAGTATTACATCTACTGACCTTCTCCTTACTGTTGATGCCCTTGCCAATTGCTACTGTGTTGATCCTTATTATTCCTTCACAGCGGGTTGTGGTTATAACATTGACATAAGCAATTTCACGTTCGTTGGAATTAATAATACTACCGGATGCAATGGTACAGCTCCTTACTACACGTACTATGATCAAACAGCAAGCGTAGTTCAGAATAATTCGTACTCATTCTCAGTTTCATGGCCGGGTCAAACATTTTATTCCACTTACTTTAGTATCTGGATTGACTTTAATGACAACGGAAGCTTTGAAGATGCAGGTGAGAAGATTTGGAATTCCGGACAATTAGGTGGGTATACTCCAACCATTGTGTATGGAACCTTTAATGTCGGTAGTTCGCCTGTAGGTACACATCGTCTCCGTGTAAGATGTTACGATCAAACCAATCCGAATCTGAATTCATGCACTGAAGATGGTATTGTTGGTGAAACGGAAGATTATAATGTAGCAATCTATCCCCAACAAGATTGCAGTGGAACACCTGATCCGGGAGCTACTCTTGCGTCGGCTACTTCAGTTTGTCCAGCTGAATCCTTTACAGTTAGCATTCAAAATGCACCACCTGATTTGGGGCTTTCATACCAATGGCAGTGGTCAACCGACGGAAATACTTATTTCAATATTCCGGGTTCACCGAATGCTTCTTACTATACACTCACACAATCCGAAGTATGGTGGTATCAGTGTCTTGTTAGTTGTTCGAATAGCGGAGAATCTGCTACCTCAACCCCGGTTTTTGTTGGCCTAAATAATTTCATGGATTGTTATTGCTCGGCAGGTGCAAACGTTATTGGATGTAACACGGGTGATGAATACATCAGTAATTATACATTCAACTCGATTAACAATAACAGCACTTGTCCTTCATCAGGTCAATATTCTGATTTCACATCCATATCTACTACAATACTCATGAATCAAAGCTATGATGCATCAGTACGCATTCCGAACTGGTTTGGAGGTGATCAGGCTACTGTATGGATTGACTTTAATCACAATGGTTCGTTCTACGATTCAGGTGAACAGTTCAATTTGACAAATGGAGGCGGAAATGGTTCAACACCATTGACCGGTACCATTTCAATTCCGTCTACAGCAACTCCTGGCAACACTATTATGCGCGTTCGTGGAAATTATAGTGGCACCATGGATCCATGCGGAAACACAACTTACGGAGAGGTAGAAGACTATACGGTCAATATCGTTTCTCCGGATCCGAGCTGGTCAGGTCTTGATCCTTACTATTGCATTGATGCATCAGCAGTAGTTCTCACCCCGGTAAATCCGGGTGGTGTATTTACTGGTCCTGGTGTGATTCCATTCGGAAGTGATTACTACTTTGATCCCAGCACAGCAGGTGTTGGTGGTCCTTACACGATTACCTATACTATTGGTGATCTCACTGATTCAAAGGAAGTTTCTGTTTACGATCTTCCAACTGTTACTCTGGATCCATACACTCCTGTTTGTACTACTACTGCTCCGTTTGAAATTTTTGGCGGATCACCAGCCGGCGGTACATACTTTATCGATGGCTATCCTTCTTCATCATTTGACCCGGGTGCAGCTGGTACGGGTGATCATGACGTGATTTACAGTTACACTGATCAATATGGTTGCGGATCATTCGCTCAGCAAACTCTGACAGTGAACCAGGGAATTACTGCAACGATTACTCCCGGACCTATTACAGAATGCCACGGTGTACCGGTTACTTTAGAAGCTAATACTTATGCAGGTACAACCTACCAATGGTATAAGGGTAATAATCCGGTCAGCGGAGCTGTGAATTCCAGCCTGATAACAACGAAGAAAGGTTCGTTCTATGTAATTGAAACGCTTGGAACATGTTCTTCTACGTCGTCAACAACTGCTATCTCACGCATACCTTCTCCGCCAGCCAGTGTCATCGTATATGGCAGTCTTGATATCTGCAATACCGGACAGGTTCTGTTACGCGCTAATGGTGGTGTTACCTCACCATATACCTATCAATGGTATAAAGGAGGAAATATTATCAACGGTGCTGTAAATCGTTACTACACTGCTACGGGAACAGGTGATTATTCGGTTGCAGTTACTAACACCAACAATTGTACTAAGACTTCTGCTTCTGTTACTGTTTATTCTTCATGCAAGGATCAAACACCGACAGATCTGTTCAGTGCTCAGTTAAATCTTTATCCCAATCCTACGAATGGTGAATTTGTAGTCCAGATTAATTTGGGTAATGAGGTGAATGCTGAAGCTGACATTCAGATTGTAAATACAATTGGTCAAAGTGTATACCTGAATCGCACGGCTGTTGTGAATGGAAAACTGTTTGATGAAGTGAAGTTTGATGGACGCATTCCTGCAGGCAATTACTTTGTAAGAGTGATTGTTGGCGACAAGGTTTATACAGGACAGATTATCTATCAGCGATAAAATAGAAAGTAATTAAATGTTCAAGGGCCGATCCAATGTTTGGATCGGCCCTTGAATGTTTTACATGAGTATAGCGAACTAATAAACCACTCCGCGGATTCTTACAACTACAAAAAAGCACATGCATTTTTGACTGACATTTAAGGAGCAAAGTGCTTCCTATCAACACAGTAAGAAAGCAGTTAAAAATGTATTTTCCCCTGTGAAAAAACAGATAACTTTACCTGCTTCTAAACACCATTTCAAACGCCTATTTAACAAGTCGCCCACCATTCATGGTTAAAACTTTTACACCCTTACCTCAAACACCTTTTCACCTTTTAAAATCCTCGACAATGAAAAATAATTACACGCTGCGTACGGTGTGCATGAGCATGCTGTTGATTCTTGTTGCTTTTCTAAATTCATACGGACAAGTAGATGTGACTGCTACAGCAGGAACAGCCGCTGCATCCTACCCCACTTTAAAGGGTGCCTTTGATGCTATTAATGCGGGAACGCATCAGGGAGTCATTGGTATCGGCATTAGTGCCAACACGACGGAGACGGCTTCAGCGGTATTGAATGCCAGCGGTGGAAGTTCCTCCTATACTTCAATTTCAATTCAGCCGACTGGTGGTGCTGCAAGATCAATCTCCGGAGCCATTACCGGAAATCTTATTGATTTGAATGGTGCTGATAATGTCACGATTGATGGATTGAACACTGGTGGAAACAGCCTGACAATTCTGAATCCGACGCCAGGCGCATCGGGCGCTATAAGGTTTATTGGAGATGCTACAAATAATATAATTCAAAATTGTACTTTACAGGGAGCGGCTTCGACAACTTCAAGTGGCGTAGTCAATTTTAGTACTGGTTCCGTTACAGGTAATGACAATAACAACATCAATAATTGTAATATTACAGCTCCCTCTGCAGGAGCAGTAGTAACAGGCAGCATTGCGACTACGACTCTTACTGTTACAGCTATAACCTCTGGAGTATTAGAGGTTGGTTCTCAAATTTCAGGAAGCGGCATTACAGCTGGAACAATTATCACTGCATTAGGAACAGGAACTGGTGGAACAGGAACATATACAGTAAGTGTTTCTCAGACTGTAGGCAGTACTACGGTAACAGCTACAAACGGGTATCCTACTAACTCGATTTATTCTTCAGGGACAAGTGCTGCCATTGATAACAATGCAAATACTCTTAATGCAAATAATATATCAGACTATTATAATCCAGCTTCAGTTTCTATTGGTATTAACCTCGCAAGCACCGGTAATTCCTCATGGACAATTACTAACAATAGATTATTTCAAACAGCAACCAAAGTATTTTCATCCGGGAATACACATAATGGGATAAATATTGGGGTAGGTTCAGGATATACAATTACAAGCAACACTATCGGATTTGCCAATTCAAGTGGCACGAGTACAACCAATTTGTTAGGCAATACAGGTGCAGTAACAGGTACTTTTCCTACCTCCTATACCATAACAACTACCAATGCAAATACTACAAGATATATTGCCATTAATTGCGCTTTTACTGCGGCTGGTGCGGTTTCTAATATCCAGGGTAACACAATTGCTGGGTTTGCATTGTATACATCAAGTGGAGCTTCAACAACAAATGGTATTTTTTGCGGAATAAATATTACTTCAGGCAATGCTAATGTTGGAACCACCTCTGGTAACACGATTGGTGCTACTTCAGGTTTGGGTTCAATTTATATTATTTGTAGCACAACCGGGGGCACGGCAGTAGGTATTTATGCCACAAGCGCAAATACCATCTCTATTCAAAACAATACAATGGGTGCGATAGATGCTGTAGGAACATCGGCGAGTATAGCAGGAGGATTTACAGGAATTGATGGTGCAGGTGCAGGAGTCTTTACCGTCAACAGCAATACAATTGGTAATTCGACTGCTGACAATATCAGAACGGGTTATACTTTGTCAGGGGGTAATTTATCCAATTCAGGCACGCTCACGTCTACTACAGGCGCTACGGGAGCAATAGTTGGAATAAGAAATACTGCTACAGGGACCACACTTAGTATTAATAGTAATACGCTGCGCGGCTGGGCCACTTCGGGTACCGTAACCGCCGTAACCGGTATCACGACCAGTGGGGCCGTTACAACATCTGTGACCGTTAATACTAATCCTCTTGGTACCTCTGGGCTTGGCTGGATGCGGTATGCTTTTGCCAACTCCGGTACCTTGACTGGTATTAGTAAAACGGGAGGAACCACTGCTACCATTGCTATTAATAATAACGATTTTCAGGGAATTGTATATGCTGCGGCAAGTACAGGTGCTCATACTTATATCAATTGGGCAAATGCAACCAGTACATCATCGAATGTCAATAGCAATACATTTACGAACTTAAATGTGAACACTGCGGGTTCAGTTACTTTTATAAACCGAACAACTACTAATAGTATGACTGCCACAGGCACTATATCTGTTAGCAGTAACCAAATTGTTACCGGGTTTAATAAAGGTGGCGCGGGTGGAACAGTCACTTTCTTTACAAATTCAGGTGGCGCTTCATCTGTTAATGGTTCAACCATTTTGGACAACCTTAATAATTTCTCAAATGTTACATTAACTGGGGCTACGGCTGTTGTATGCTGGAGTAATGCGGATGGAGCAAGCGTCTCAAACGGACCTACTAAAACTATTACGAATAATACGTTTAACAACATCACAACCGGAGCTGGGGCATTTACTGGAATATCCCCTAATTTCTCTGGCCCCGGCAGTACAACTTCAAGCAATACAATTACTAATATTACCAATGCCAATTCTATTATAGGAATAAATATTGGTTCAAGCAACGGGCAGGGTACTCATACTTGTGCGTCAAATACTATCACCAATTTGACGAGCACAAGTGTAACCACTGCTCAAGGTGTGAATGCAATACAAGGTGGAAGCTCATCAATTGTTACATTGAATGTAAACAACAATTTGATAGATCCAATATCAACTACTGGAGCTGCTAACCAGGTAAATGGTATTATCCTCACTGCGGGAACAACGAATAATGTTTTCAAAAATAAGATTTATGATCTCAAGGCAGATAATGCTGGTGGAACTGTAAATGGAATTACAATTACAGGCGGTACAACAACCAATATATACAATAACCTAATTGGAGATTTAAAGACGCCGACTGCAACGGGGAATGCAGCAATTGCCGGTATTGTCATTACCGCAGGAACAACTTGTAATGTTTACTACAACACAGTGAACATTAGTACAGCAAGTACAGCAGGCTCTACTTTTGGAACCAGCGCATTTTACGTTACATCTACTACACCTGTTGTTACTTCAAGAAACAACATTTTTGTAAATACTTCAACCCCTGGGGCTACTGGTGGATTTAATGCAGCGTTCCGGTATGTGTCTGCTCCCAACACTACATCTTATCCTGCTGCATCAAATAATAACTTGTTTTATGTAGGCAGCGCGGCATCAAATCAGGTATTATATGGTGAAGGCAGCGGAACCACTGCCACCAATGGTCAACAAACTATAAGTGCTTATAAAACCTACATCGCTTCGGCCACTACAAGAGATCAATCATCTATTTCAGAGGCTCCCAATTTCTTAAGTACGTCAGGTTCTTCCTCTAACTTTCTCCATATTGACAATACAATTCCTTCAGGAATAGAGAGTGGCGGAAGCAGTAGCGGGTTATCCGGAACCTATACAGATGACTTTGATGGAGACATTAGACAAGGAAGTACCGGTTATGCAGGTACAGGAACTGCACCTGATATTGGAGGTGATGAAGTAAACACAATACTCAACAATTGCGATGCAGTAACTGGTGGTACCATAACGCCTTCTATTGATACTAAGTGCTCCGGACAGACATATTCAATGAGTTCGACAGGATATACTACAGGTTCGGGTATTAGCTATCAATGGCAGGTTGATCCGGGTACTGGCTTTGTAGATGTTTCGGGGGCAACAAATACTTCTTATACAACGGGAAGTCTTTCAACCGGATCATATACCTATCAGTTAAAAATTTCCTGTTCGTTTTCTGGGAATGTCGCTTATTCTACGACATTAGTGTTAACAGTTAATCCCACGCCGACATCCAGCATTGTTGAGTCTGGCCCAATTACTTCCTGTTCAGATAACTTACCAATACTGCACTCTGCAACTAATGGCTCAAGCCCAAGCTACCAATGGATCTTGAATGGTGGTGACATCAGTGGAGCTACAAGTGCAAATTATATTGTCAGTAGCACAGGTAGTTATACAGTAAGAGTTACGACAGCTGGAAACTGCAGTGCTACATCAACGCCTGCCGTGTCTGTAACAGTCAATCCTGCAGTAACCGGCGTTACTGCTTCTGCAAGCAGCAACACTGTTTGCCCTCAGGGAGGAACTGTTAATCTTTCTTCTTCAGGCACTACGACTCTTCCTGGTACAGGTTATACTATGAATGGTGCTTGTTCCACTAGTTTTGTTGACATAAGCTCCTCCGGAACCTCAGTTGGTACTCCGAGCGATGATAGTGAGCATAACCTTACGCTTCCCTTTCCTTTTGTTTTTAATAATGTAAGTTACACTACCGCCCGCATAGGTAATAATGGTATACTCGTTTTTGGAACTACTACCGGTGATATTATTTATAATAACTCGGCCTTGCCACAGGGTATTGCCGCAGATGCCAATGCTACATCCGGACTCATTACAGGAGCCGGGAATTCCCTGGCGGCCATTTGCGCCAATTGGGATGATATGACTACTTCAAGTTCTTTCACTACATCTATTAGAACTCAACAAATCGGTTCTGTTTATTATATCCAATGGACAAATGAAGACAACTTCAATGCAACCGGAAGTGGTGTAATTACTTTCCAGATTCAACTTGAACAAGGTACCAATAAGATCACTCTTGTTTATTCTGATATTACCTATGGTGCTGCCGGTTTTGATGGAGGAGCTTCTGCCACGATCGGTTTGAATTACAGTGCAAGCTCTGCATTGCAATACTCTTTCAATACAGCAAGCTTGGTAGATGGTCAATGTGTCAGTTTTACTCCTAATTCTGCTGCTTTAACTTATACATGGACACCCACTCCTTCTCCAGCTCTTGCTTCAGATCAAAATCCACAGAATGTTGCAGTAAGCACAACGACAACCTATACCGTAAGTGTTAGTAACGGATTATGTTCGGCAACAGCGACTACAACAGTAAGTCTCTCGAACCTGTTTGCATCAGGAACGCCAACGTCACCGAGTTGTGTCGGTTCAAATGATGGTTCCATCCTGGCGAGCGCCTCAGGTGGAACAGGTGGATCTTATCAATATTCTATCAATGGTGGGTCATCATATCAAGGCAGTGCAACATTCAGCGGTTTAAGTGCAGGTAATTATAACGTTACTGTTACTGATGGCACTTGTTCAAAAACTTCTACTACCATTACTGTTGCTAACCCACCATCAGTCTCCGTTTCAATCAGTGGTTCTACCGATCCAACTTGTCATGATGGAACTGATGGAACTATCACTGCGAGCGCAAGTGGTGGCACAGGCTCCGGATATTCTTATACTCTTGATGGCAGCACCACAAATGGAACAGGAATCTTTACCGGATTGTCCTCAGGTTTTCATTCGGTGACTGCTATGGATGGTAATAGTTGTGCAGCATCTAACAATCCTGCCACCATTACATTGAATAATCCTTCGGCGCCAACAGTGAGCGCATCTAACAATGGTCCCATTTGCGATGGCGGTGATGCAACCTTGACAGCTACCTCCGGATTTTCAACATACTCCTGGAGCGGTGCGAACGCATTTTCTTCCACATTAAATCCTGCTACGGTTACAGGCTTGACACCTGCAGCTACCTATACCTATACTGTTTCTGTAACCGATGGCAATGGCTGCTCAAATACTGCAACCACTGATGTAATCGTGAAACCAAATCTTGTAGTTTCTGTAACCATTGGTGTAAGTCCGAGCAGCAGCATTTGTTCCGGTACAAACGTCACCTTTACAGCAACCCCTGACAATGGTGGAACGACTCCGACATACCAATGGTATCTGAACAGTTCTCCTGTGAGCGGGGAAACCAATGTCACCTATTCTCCAGCATCCGTTTCTGATCAGGATGAAGTGTATGTGATTATGACTTCATCAGAACAGTGTACAACTGGAAGTTCTGATGAATCTAATCATATTACAATTTCTGTTACCGGAGCTATAGCTGCTTCCGTTTCATTAAGCCCTTCAGCGAATCCTGTTTGTAGCGGAACCCAGGTAATATTTACAGCTACACCTACTGGCGGTGGCTCAACTCCTAACTATGAATTCTTTTTGAACTCCGTATCAGATCAAAATGGAAGCAGTGCTACCTATACTATTACACCTGCGAATGGCGATGCAGTTTATGTTATTATGACCTCCAGTTTTGGATGTGCAACGGGTAGCCCGGCTACATCTTCAACTGAAACTATAACCGTTAACCCTGTTCCTGCAACACCGACTATTGAACCAAACGGACCTACTACTTTCTGCGCTCCGGGGTCAGTAATTCTTACTTCGAACTATGTGGGTGGAAACTTGTGGAGCACCGGTGCAACTACCGATGCAATTACCGTTTCTTCTACGGGTAGTTATACCGTAACACAAACATCAGGAGGGTGCTCTTCGACTTCAGCACCTACATCAGTAACTTCGAACGATAATTCAGTTTCTATAAGCGGTGGTGGAAATGTCTGTGGTGGCGGCACGCTTACTTTAACAGCTAATGCTACTCCGGTTGCAGTAAGTTATTTATGGTCAACTGGTGAAACAACTCAATCTGTTACTGTAGGAAATGGAACCTATACGGTTACCGCTACTGATGGAAACGGTTGCACACCTACAACTTCAACTATTGTAGGGCTTAATGCATCACCCACAGTATCTGCTTCATCAAGCTGTAATATAATATATCCCAATAACAATGCAACACTTACAGCTTCTGCCACTGCGGGAAGTGGCACTATATCGGCATACCAATGGATTTTAAATGGTGGTGATATAAGCGGAGCAACGAATTCAACTTATGCTACCACAACCACAGGTTCATACACTGTTCGAGTGACTAATAGCAATGGATGCTCTACCACTTCAACACCTCCGGTTGTGCTATCTAATTTATCGGGTGCTTTGTCAGGAAATTATTCTATCCCTTCCTCCTGTGGATTCCCTTCAATAAGCACAGCGGTTACATATATAAATAGTAATGGTCTATCCGGTTCGGTTACATTTAATGTTGCCGCGGGATATACTGAGACAATTTCCTCGACGCTTTCTTTGACAGCTACGGGTACTTCCTCTAATACTATAACTTTCAGGAAAGATCCTGGAACTTCAGGAGCGAATCCGATTGTTACAGCATATACCGGTGGAAGTGGAACCCCTGCAACTGCAACTCAGGATGGTATTTGGAGATTAGTAGGTTCCGACTATGTTACTATTGATGGCATTGACCTGAAAGACAATGCGTCAAATTCAGGAAATGCTTTGATGGAATACGGTTATGGTTTATATAAGTCAAGCGCCACTGATGCTTGTCAATTTGTTACGATTCAAAACTGTACGGTAACGCTTAACCGTAATAATGTGACTGCAGGGGCTGCTGCTCCTCCGGTTCCTGACGGATCAACCGGTATAGAAGTTACGAATGCTACGCCCACTGCGGCTACCACTACTTTAACAGTTACTTCTGCAAGTGGTGCGAGTTCAAACAACCATTTTTACAGCAACACGATTCAAAACTGCAATACCGGAATTTCTATTATCGGCTTTGCTGGTACATCTCCATTTACTACCTGTGATCAAAACAATGATGTGGGTGGTAGTTCCGCAGCAACGGGCAACAACATTATCAATTTTGGAGGTGGAACAACTCCCGGTACAGTAGCAGCCGTTGCAGTTCGTACATTGGCTCAATATGGGATGAATATTTCCAATAATACTATTAACAGCAACAATGGTTCGGGTGTAAACCATGCATCTACTCTGCAGGGTATTTTTAACAATACTGCAACCAGCGCAAGCGCAACCATTAATAACAATACAATTACGTTGAAAGGCGGTGGTACGACCCAGGCAATCACAGGTATTTCCAATGCAGCGGGCTCTACAGCGGCAAGCAATACGATTAGTATAAGCAACAATACGATTACCGGTTGTACTTATACTACTGCTACTTCCGGTACTTTTACCGGTATAACGACCTCTGCTTCCGCAGCAACTGTAAATCTTAATAACAACATACTCTCCAGTAATGCAACAAATGCAACAAGTGGAACAACTACCCTGATCCAGAATACAGGAGCTGCAACAGTTGCTATCAATTTCAACAATAATAACATTAATGGATGGACATTTAATGCAGCTACTTCGGGTGCATTGAATTGCATTACCAACAGTGCAGGTGCAAGTTCTGCAACTCTTTCAATGAATGGAAATAATATCCAGGGAATTACTCATTCCGTAACGGGGTCTTCTGCACATGTATATATGATTAACAGCACGTTCACCGGCCCATCGAGTATAAACAACAATACGTTCACTAATCTAAATGTGAACACAACCGGTGGTGTAACCTTTATTAGTAATAACGTAGCCCATGCTGCAAGTACTTCTCATACGGTAAACAACAATTCCATTGTAACAGCCTTTAACAAAGGCGGAGCCGGTGGGACCGTTCAATTCTTTATTTCAAATAGTACATCGCCCTCAACGGTTACAGAAACCAGCACAGGTAATAATTTCTCGTTTGTTACGGTAACGGGAGCGACTACTATAGCAGGATTCCAAAGTTCTGATGGAGGATCTCCGGTTACGAACGTGACCAATAATACATTTACCAATATTACAGGTGGAACAAGTGCCATTACAGTCTTGAATGTTGGATTCAGCAGTAATGGAACGATAACCGGTAACTTGATTGACAATGTAACGAGTGCTGGAAATATTACAGGAATAAGCTCCACATCCGGTACACAAACATTCACTTCAAATACAGTTAAGAATCTGTCCAGCACAGGAGCATCCGGCGTTGTGATTGGAATGTCAGTAAGTGGTGGAACAACTCAAAATATTGGAAGCAATACAATTAATACGTTATCTGGTTCAGGAACTTCATCACCAGTTGTTAGTGGAATTTCCGTAAGTGGCGGTACAACTGTTAATGTATTTAAGAATAAAATTTATGATCTGTCACAAAGCGCTGCAATTGCTACTGTAACCGGAGTCAATGGAATTCTAATGTCGGCTGGAACTACAGTGAATGTGTCAAATAATCTTATTGGCGATTTAAGAACACCCACTGCCAACTTCGCTGATGCTATTCGTGGAATAAGTATTACTTCTACTACAACATCAGCTTCTTATAATGTTTATTATAACACCGTCTATCTCGCAGCGACATCATCAGGAACAAACTATGGTAACTCCGGTATATTCCACACAGCGAATGCCACGGCTACTACTGCCAAACTTGATTTGCGTGATAATATTATCGTCAACAATTCAACTCCAAATGGAACAGGTAAGGTGGCTGCTTTCAGGAGAAGTACTGCACCTTTAGGTAATTATGCAACTACTTCTGATAATAACTTATTCTTTGCCGGCACACCCGGAGCTTCAAACCTTATTATGTTTGATGGAACTACTTCTTACCAGAATTTCGGTCCTGTTGGCACAGCAGGTACCTATCAAAATGCAGTGGGTAGCCCGCGTGATGCAAACTCATTTACTGAAACGGTTTCCGGTACAGCCGGCACTTTCTTCCAAAGCTTTACGGGTGCTAACTCAGGATTTTTACACCTCGTTGGTGGCTTGGCGACTCAATGCGAAAGCGGTGGCGTAAGTCCGTCTATCACCACCTATAATACGGACTACGATGGCGATATTCGACAGGGTAGTGCGGGCTATGCAGGTACAGGAACCGCACCGGATGTGGGCGCTGATGAATTTGTAGGTGTTTCTCCGGTGCCGGCTATCAGTAATGTAACTGTGCCTACAGGTGGAAATTGCTCTGGAGTTCCGCATGTGATTAATGCTGACGTGGTTACCAATACCGGAACTATTACCTCAGTGATGTTAAATTACAATAATGGATCTGCAGGTTCAGTAGCCATGACTTTATCAAGTGGTAATACGTATACGGGAACAATTCCGGGAGCCTCACCGGTAAACACGACTGTTACGTGGAATATAGTTGCCACGAATAGTGTGCCGCTCAGCAAAACATTTACAGGTACCACTTATAACGATGCAACTCCATTAGCTTCTAATAGTGTTACTGTTACAGCCTCACCATCCTCATTCTGCGGAAATGGTGGAACATCAACTTTAACTGCCACTTCAAGTGATCCAAACTACACCTATACGTGGTCATCATCGAGTGGTACACTTAGCACAACAACAGGTCCAAGTACAGATGCTTCGGTCACTCAAACGACCAACTTTGTGCTTACTGCAGTTGAGAATGCCTGTTCGCTTACTGTTAACTATACAATAGGAGTGTATAGCTTCCCGAATGTAGTTCCCACTGCAACGCCGGCAACAGTGTGTACTGGTGGTACATCAACTCTATCCTCGGGTGTTTCATCTCTAAACTTTTCTGCGAATTGTATTACGTATGCAAGTCAAACTGCTGTAAATCCTACCGTACTTAGATCTAATGGTTCTGGTGTTGCCATAACCAGTGGTACTTTTGATGATGGTTATTGGAGCAACATTCCAATTGGATTCAACTTTAACTTTTTTGGCTCAAGCCTTAGTACATGTGCAATCGGAACGAATGGAGTGCTTTTCTTTGGCACTCCTTCAACATCATTCACATTCACCGGAGGTTTCCCAAGCACAAGTAACCCCGGGAATGTTGTCGCAATATGTGCTTCAGACCTTCAACTAACTTCTACAGGTACCTTGCGATACTGGACACAAGGTTTAGCGCCTAACAGAGTATTTGTGATTGAATATTCAAATGTCCCCGGATTCGTTAGCGGATCGTTTTCCGGTCAATGTATGCTGTATGAAACAATCGGTGTTGTAGAAATCCACATCTCCAATGCTACGCAGGTAGGGTTTAGTAATGTTACCGCTAAATACATTGGATTGCAAAATGCTGCGCAGACTATTGGTGCGACTGCTCCAAATTGTACTACCAACCAGCAGAACTATTGGAATGGGGTAAGCGATGTGATTACAACACCACAAGCATGGCATTTCGAACCACCACACAACTTTACTTTCAATTGGCAACCTGCAGCTCAAATAAGTGGTTCCAATACTACTTCGTCAGTAACAGCAACGCCAACCAACATGCCTTTTACTGCTTATACAGTGTTTATTACCGATCCTGTCACAACTTGTTCGGCCACTTTCTATGACACTGTGTTTGTTCAAACAATTCCTTCAGCGCCAGCGGTGAGTCCGGACAATTTTAATATTTCTGCTGGTGACCAGATTTCTTTCACAGCTTCGGGAGGCTCAGGAGCTACTTTTCATGTTTATGATGCTCCCACAGGTGGTAACTTAATATATACAGGAGCCACCTATACGGCTGCAGGACCTTGTGTTAATACTGTTTACTATGTAGATCAGGTTAATGGTGTTTGTCCAAGTACGACCAGGACGGCTGTTACAATAAATGTTACGCCCCTATCTGCACCAACAGTTACACCAACTTCTGTAAGTATTATAGCAGGAGACCCTGTTTCATTTACAGCTTCCGGAAATTCCGGAGCAACCTTCCATGTCTATGATGCTCCGACTGGCGGTAACTTGTTATTTACAGGTTCGAGTTACTCTGGACCTGGACCCTGCGCAACGACTCATTTTTACGTAGATCAGGCTGTTGGCGGCTGTCCCAGTACATCAAGAACAGATGTTACTATTAATGTTACACCTATCCCATCGCCTACTGTTACAGGTAATCAAAGTGTTTGCGGAAATTCTACGACTACATTAACATCTACCGACCCTGCAAGCGGTCATAGTATCAAATGGTATGATGCGCTTACGGGTGGTAATTTATTAACCACAGGAACCTCATTTACAACACCGGTTCTCAGTTCAACAACCACGTATTATGTTGGTGAGGAAAATGGATTGTGTTCCAGTACCCGTACATCTGTTGTTGTCAATTGGACTGCAGCAGCAAGCCTTACTGTTACTAATCCCAATCCCGTGTTCTGTGGTTCGGCTTCTATAGTTCCAGTAAACCTCAGCGTTTCCAGTTCTGATCCTAATTATGTGTACACTTGGGCAGAATCAATACCTGGAACATTGAATACAACCTCCGGAAGTTCAGTAACGGCCAATGTTACAGCGACCACTACATATACAATTACCGCTATTAATTCTGGTTCTTCCTGTTCTACGTCGGCTAATACAACGATCTCTGTATTTTCCTTCCCTGCCTTTACTTCTACTGCGACACCATCCAGTATTTGTCAGGGCAGCAGTTCGACTTTAAGTTCAGGTGTAAGTGCGACTAATTTCTCTGTTTCTCCTATTACTTACTCGCCGGCAACACCCGTAAATCCTGTGGTTTTGACTCACAATGGTGTAGCCGATGTACCACTTAGTACCGGAACTCTTGATGATGGGGGATGGTACAACCTTCCTGTAGGGTTTAACTTTAACTTTTTCGGGAATATTTACTCCACAGTGAATATCTCGACTAATGGTAACATTCAGCTTGGAGCTACTGCAAATTTCAGTACAAGTTTCACCCCGGGTGCTATACCAAGTACAACTGTTCCCAATAATTTTGTTGCAATATGTTGGTCAGACTTTGATCTTCGTGCAGCTTCATCAAGCGTAGCAACAGTTCAGTATTATACGCTTGGGTCTTCACCGAACCGTGTTTTTGTAGTTCAATTTATTAATGCAGGTTTTTATAATGCTGGAGTCGCTGTTACAGGAAATATGACAGGGCAAGCACTGTTCTATGAAACTACAGGAGTTGTTGAGGTACATTTGACTCAATCAAACGGACTTGCTACAACTGGCGGCGGAATAAAATCTTTAGGCGTGGAAAATTTAGGCGGTACCAATGGTGCTGCTGCGCCAGGAAGAAATGGCACGGCTTGGCAAACTACTGTGCCCGAAGCATGGAGGTTCTCTCCTCCGGTGGTTTATACCTATGCCTGGACACCAGCAGCTTCTTTAGATAATGCATCTTCTGGAACACCTTTGGCAACGCCAACAGCTACCACACTTTATTCGGTGGTGGTTACAGATCCTGTTAGCAATTGTCAGAAAACTGATACCGTTACAGTTCACGTTGTTGGAGCACCGGCTTCAGTATCAATCACACCATCATCCTCAAATATTTGTACACCCGGAGGCTCAGCAGTTTCACTTAGTGCCAGTGGGGATCCGGCAACTTATACATGGAGTCCTTCTTCAGGATTAAATACTAACACAGGTGCTTCGGTTAGTGCTTTGCCAACCACATCAACTGTGTATACAGTAACAGCAACAACTACGGTAGGATGTACATCACAGGCTACAGCAAGTGTGAATTTGGTTCAAACTCCTGTCATTACATCAGTTACAGCAGATCCGACTGGAGTGTGTTTAGGCGGCACCAGCACTCTAACAGCGAATGTGCAAGCTTCATCTGCTTATTGTGCCGCAATTAACGCAGGATCAAGTGTTATAACGGATGTGGGTATTAATACTTTAAGCGTCTCAGGGCTCAATGCACCAGGTCCGAATTTTTATAACTATAATTCTCCGACTGGTTCAGCAACAACAACGCTAACAGCAGGAACTTCTTATTCAGTTTCCGTAAATGCAAATGCGGCTGCTATCGTATCTGTTTGGTTTGATTGGAATCAGGATGGAATCTATGATCCTACAGAGTGGGTTCAACCGTATACTTCGGCCACCACAGGGTCTATATCAGTTAGTGTTCCGGCAAACGCAGTGAATGGTAGTACAGGAATGAGAGTCCGGAGTCGTGGTTCAGGAAATCCTAATGGATCTGGCGATGCCTGCACCCAATTTTTCTCGGGTTCTACTGAAGATTTTACAATTAGCATTACTGGTGGTGTTAATAATTCGCTTACTTACACATGGAGTCCTTCAACTTTCCTTAATTCTACAAGTGGTAATCCAGTTTTAGCAAGTAATGTGACTGCTACCACTACTTATACCGTAAGTGTTTCAAATGGTCTTTGCAATACAACTGGCACTGTAACATTAAATACAGGGGCAGTGGCTGTTACACCAACGAATGTTCAAACCTCGGCGGGTCCGGCCTGCTCCGGAAGTACCTTCCAGTTGAATGCAGGTTTGACTGGTGGTGGAGCTCCATATTTGTACTCATGGGCACCAACAGAGGGACTCAGTGATCCTTCGATTGCGAATCCTACTGCAACCGTTAGTTCAACTACTACTTACACACTTACCGTAAATGACAACTGTGGTAGTTCTGCAACCGGTACAACAACTGTTACAGTTTCTCCTTTGCCTGCTTTAACTGTTACTCCGCCATCCGCTTCTCTGTGCAGTAGTGGAACGGGTGTTGACTTAACTGCCAGTGGAGATCCAGCGACTTACACATGGACTCCATCTACAGGTTTAAGTAGTACAATTGGAGCTTTGGTAAATGCTAATCCTTCTAACAGCACGACTTATACTGTAAAAGCAACTGCCGCAAGTGGCTGTTCAAGTACAACTACAGTTGCTGTAAGTGTAACTTCCGTTTTCGTAAGTGCAACGGCAAATCCTGCGTCTGTTTGTCCAGGCTCATCTTCGACGTTGACCGCAACTGTTCCATCATCTTCCAGTGCAAGTTCATATAGCTTTATAGCGTCCAGCGGAACCTTTACTCCGATAGCGGGAGCGGGAGGAGAAGTTGAAGTAACTGCTGTTGAAACAGACGATGCTGCCTCAGGATTCTTACCCTTTGGTTTTAACTTCAATTTTGAGGGAACAAACTATACAGGGGCATATATGAGCTCGAACGGAATACTATCTTTCACAGCAGCTAATGCTTCACTGACAAATAATTTGAGTTCTGGAGTGGGAGCCCCCATCATTGCTCCTTTGTGGGATGATCAGGATGGAAACATTACGCAAACACCGAACAGCAAAGCTTCTTATATAACTACCGGATCGCCCGGCTCACGCGTTTGTACGTTTGAGTGGTATAAATGGCAATGGTATTATTCATCTGACGTTGAAGTGATATCATACCAGGTAAAACTTTACGAAGGAAGCGGTAAGATTGAGTTCATTTATCAACAGGAAGCGAATGCCAACACTCCGGCTACTGCATCTATTGGAATTGCTGGAGCCACTTCCGGAACATTCCTTTCATTGGATGCTAGTAGCTCTTCACCCAATGCCAGCTCAACTACAGAAACCACCAGCATAAATAGCCGACCTGCGACTGGCCAAGTATATACCTTTACTCCTCCAACACAGAGCGGCGTAAGTTATGTGTGGTCTCCTTCTAATCAAACGACAGCCACCATTAGCGTATCGCCGGCAAGTACATCGACTTATACTGTTACTGTCACTGATAATGCTTCTCTCTGTACTGCTACTGCATCGGTAACAGTTACTATACTTGATGCAACATTCACTGGTCTTGATCCTGATTACTGCATAGATGCTTCGGCAGTATTACTCACACCGGTTACTCCCGGAGGTATCTTTAGTGGTCCTGGTATCATTCCATTTGGTAGTGACTACTATTTTGACCCGGGAACCGCAGGTGCCGGCGGGCCTTACAGCATAGTATATACTTTAGGCAGCTGTCCTACTACTTCTCAAACAGTATCTGTACATAATCTGCCTACTGTAACACTAAATGCTTTTGCAGACGTTTGCGAGAGCGATGCACCGTTTACTTTAGTGGGTGGTTCACCGGCAGGTGGGGTTTATTATGTTGATGGTAATGAATCAACAACATTTAATCCATCACTTGCAGGTTCTGGGGATCATACAATTATTTACAGCTACACTGATCCGTATGGTTGTGGTAGTTTTGATCAGAAAAATATAACAGTAATAGCGGCATCAGTATACTACGCGGATAATGATGGTGACGGTTATGGAACGGGCGATCCTATTTATGCATGTAGCCAACCGGCAAATACTTCTATGAACAACACCGATTGTAATGACACAGTTGCTTCAGCTCATCCCGGTGGAACTGAAATTTGTAATGGTGGAATTGACGATGACTGTGATAATTTGGTAGATGATGCCGATCCATCAATTACAGGACAACCTACGTGGTACGCTGATACAGATCATGATGGTTATGGAAATTCGGCTACCTCAGTAATAACTTGTAACCAGCCCAATGGGTATGTTGCGGATAATACAGATTGTAATGATGCTAACGCATCCGTATATCCCACTGCACCTGAACAATGCAATGGTTTAGATGATAACTGTAATAACCAGGTTGATGAAAGCTTGAACTTCATAACATTCTATGCTGATGTCGATGGTGACACCTATGGAAATCCGTTGGTATTTATCGTTTCATGCTTGCAGCCTCCAGGATTTGTAATGGACAATACAGATTGTAATGATCTTGACATTACAGTTCATGCGCCGCAAACGTATTATGTAGATGGTGATGGTGATGGATATGGTTCCACTACTTCTGGTTCCTTCTGTCAATCCACAACCCCTGCCGGATATAGCACGAACAACACGGATTGCAATGATAGCAATGGAGCAGTTCACGTGAATGGTAGTTTCTATGTTGATGCCGATGGTGATACTTATGGAACCGGCTCGTTGCAGACTGTTTGTTACAGCGGTTCAGGCACACCCGCTGGTTACAGCACGAATAATGGTGATTGTAACGATGCAAATGCTTCTGTAAATCCAGGTCAGGTTGAAATTTGTGCTAATGGCATTGACGACAATTGTAACGGATCAATGGATGAAGGGTGTCCGCAGTACACATATTACGCAGATGCTGATGGCGATACTTATGGTAATCCAGCCAGCAGCATTCCTTCCTATAGTCCTACGCCACCAACAGGATATGTTGCAAACAATACTGATTGCAACGATGGTGATGCCGCTATTCATCCGGGTGTAGTTGATGTTTGTGATGGTGTGGATAATAACTGTAATGGAGTAGTAGACGAGAATTCTGTTTCGCAACCAACTATTTCACCTGCAGGAACTGTAACATATTGTCATGGGCTCAATGTTACGTTAACAGCTACTGCCGGACCAGGAGTTACGTATCAATGGGTTAAGGGTAATAATTCTGTAGCGGGTGCAACCAACGCATCCTACTCAACCTCGAAGAAAGGTAACTTTACGGTAGTTGTAACAAATGGAATCTGCACTTCTACTTCTGCCGCTACCACTGTAGCCAGAAAACCAGCGCCTCCTGCAGCAGTTACTGTTTACGGAAGCCTGGATATTTGCTCTACGGGATTTGTTCAGTTGCGTGGTAATGGCGGATTGAGTTCTCCCTACACTTATCAGTGGTTGAAAGGTGGGAATCCGATTGCAGGTGCTACCAATCGTAATTTCACTGCTACTGGCACAGGAACTTATTCAGTTGTGGTAACGAACGGTTCTCCTAATTACTGTTCAACTACATCATCTTCTGTAACTGTGTATTCATCATGCAAAAATGGTGAAGAGCAAACTCTGTTTGCATCAGATCTGAGCATCTATCCCAACCCGAACCATGGTCAATTTGTGGTTGAGTTGAGTTTCGGTGATGATGTTAACTCAACAGCAGACATCGAAGTGAGAAACATGCTCGGTCAGTCTGTATATCTTACTCGCACAGCAATAGTCAACGGTGAATTGAGGGCAGAATTAAAATTGGAAAGCAATGTTTCTGCAGGCAATTACATTGTTCGAGTGATTGCAAACGATAAGGTTTACACAGGACAAATCGTTTATCAGAAGTAAACTGAGAAGACTTCTTAAGCAAGGAAGGGCTGCCGTACTAATTATCGGCAGCCCTTCCTTTTTAATAGAAATATCTCCAAGATCTACTTCAAATCAGTGCGCGCCAACCACAAAACTTTGAACATTACAAGTAAGAGGATGTGAGAAAATGTTTTTTTTCATGAGGGTGGAAACATTAATTTTGGAAATAATAAAACACCGCCTTCATTTACTGCATTCACACTTTTTCGAAATAATTTCTTTCATCTCACATTAGTGAACCCCATGAGAAAAAACTACTTACAGGTTTTCCTGACTTCATTTTTATTCTTATTCACCCCTCAATTATTTGCTCAAGTTTCAACGTATTCATTTGCATCTTCCAGCGGAGCATTTTCTTCAATCGTCAATGGATCCGGCACAGTGGTAGTAGCAACTACTGCTGATGATGACAACTTCGGAACGTTTCCCATTGGATTTACTTTTCAATTCAACGGAAACAACTACACCACATTCGGATTGAATGCAAATGGGTTTATTACCATGGGCTACGTTCCCGTTACAACAAATAATGCACTCAGTTCAGGAGTAAACAATAATGTGATTGCAGGATTTAATAACGACCTCTATGGAGTGGCTTCCGGAGCACAGATTTCGTATCAAACATCAGGCACAGGAACAAGCCACGTGCTCACGGCAGAGTGGAGCAATTGGGGCTTCTTTAACAGTGGCGGGGGAAATGAATTCAATTTCCAGATTAAGCTTTTCGAATCAACAAATAAAATTGATATTGTTTATGGAAGCTGTCCCGGTAATGCTTCAGCCACATTGCAAATAGGATTGAGAGGTCAATCGAATGCTGACTTCAATAACAGAACAACAACAACCAATTGGGCTGCAACGACCGCAGGTGCCGCTAATAACGCCAACTGCACTTACAATTCTTCTCTAAAGCCATCATCAGGATTAACGTTTGAATGGACCCCGACACCGGCAGCAAGAGTATGCGGAACGATCACCTCAGTTCAACAGACAGGAACGGCAGCGCCTGGCTCAACAAATAATACAATCTTGAGAGTAGATATCCCTGTAACAGGTAATATTGGTACTCTTACTCTTTCCTCCATAACAGTCATTTCTAAAAATACTGCAGACAATGACATCATGACAAGCGGAGTAAAAGCGTGGATTGGAACTTCTTCAGGACCGGTTACACAAGTGGGAAGCGGGGTTAATTTTTCAGGGGGCAACGCAAATCTCACATCCCTGAATTCCGCTTTAATAACAGGAACCAATTATGTGTGGATCACTTTTGATGTAAAAACCACCGCAACGGTTGGTAATGTCCTCGATGCAAAAATCAATTCCGGAGGAATAACAATAACCGCCTCTGGTGGTGCCACTTCCCCGGGAACACAACCCGCAGCAAACCTGAATCCCAATGGTTCCAAGACTGTAAATTATTGCACTCCGTTCAGCACTAATGGCGGATGTGACGGAGATAAAATTTCTGCTTTCAGCTATGCCGGAATAAATTATTCAGGTAGTTGTGTTTCAAGTCCGGGGTATAATGATGTAGGAACGGTGGGCAGTGCCTACCAGGGACAATCAAACAATTTCACACTCACACTTGAAGATGTTAATGACTATGCCGCCATCTGGATTGACTTTAATGACAATGCATCTTTTGAAGATGCGGGTGAACAGGTTTATAGCGGAGGACCGGGAACCAGCTTAACCGGAAGTATCTACGTTCCTGTTTCAGTAGCTGCAGGAACGCATCGCTTACGTGTTAGAGATAATTATGGAAGTGTACCTCCTTCAAGTTGCGGCAGCATTACGTTTGGTGAAACGAAGGACTTTCGGCTAACCGTAATTGCAGCAACAAATTGCTCCGGAGCGCCTGCTGCATCCAACACTCTTTCGACTTCTAATCCTGTTTGCAGCGGAGTAAACTTTACACTCTCCCTGAGTGTCACTTACCTGAATCTCGGCATTACTTATCAGTGGCAATCATCATCAAATGGTAGTACTTATAATAATATTTCAGGTGCAACAAGCTATTCCTACACAACAACACAATCCAATGCTACATATTATAGATGCCAGATCACTTGTACTAATTCGGGACAATCCATTAACTCAACGGCATTACAGGTAAATCAAAATTCGTTTACGAATTGTTATTGTACGCCTGCAACAGGTGATTGCTCCGATGACAAAATCAATTCCGTAGTCTTTGCAGGAATCAGTAACTCGAGCACCTGCTCATCAGGTGGGTACGGAAATTTCACAGGGCAGACAGGAACTACATCGCAGGGAACTGTACAATCCATTTCAGTAGGAGTGAGCAGTGGTGGAACAGAATACGTGAGCGTGTGGATTGATTATAACCACAATGCTGTCTACGAAGAAAGTGAGCGCAAATTCGTGGGTTCGGGAATTGGTCAAACACTAAGCAGTACGATCCTAATTCCTTCCAATGCCCTCACCGGGGGGACACGGATGAGGGTGAGATTACAATTTGCATTTGAACCAACGGATCCGTGTGCCGCCATTGAATTTGGGGAGACTGAAGATTACTCGGTGAATATTAATAGTTGTACTCAGTCCACTTTCTATGCCGATGCGGATGGCGATGGGTATGGAAATCCGGGTAGCTCACAGATGTTTTGTGCTGCTCCCAGTGGATATGTTGCAAACAATACCGATTGTAATGATGCAAGTACATCTGTGCATCCGAATGCAACAGAAGCATGCAACAACATTGACGATGATTGCGACAACCAGGTGGATGAAGGACTCACACAATACACCTACTATGTTGATGGTGATAATGACACATACGGAAATTCCTCATCTTCCATTTCTACCTGCCAGTCATCTGCTCCCTCAGGCTATTCCGTCAGCAATACAGATTGTAACGATGCGAATTCAGCCATACATCCCAATGCGACAGAAACGTGCAATGGGATTGATGATGATTGCGACAATCAGACTGATGAAGGCGTGAAAACCACATTCTATGCAGATGCTGACGGCGACTCTTATGGAAATATAAATTCAACAACACAGGCATGCAGTGTTCCCTCAGGTTATGTAACGAACAGCACTGATTGCAACGATGCAAATGCTGCCGTACATCCCAATGCAACAGAAGTTTGTAATAGTGTTGATGACGATTGCGATAATCAAACTGATGAAGAAGTGAAGTTGACTTTTTATGCAGATGCTGATGGAGATACCTACGGGAATCTGAATTCGACTACCCTTGCATGTAGTGCACCCTCTGGATACGTAAGCAACAGCACTGATTGTAATGATGCAAATGCGGCTATCCATCCAAATGCTACTGAAACTTGCAATGGTATTGATGATGACTGCGACAATCAGACTGATGAAGGTGTGAAGATCACTTTCTATGCAGATGCAGATGGTGATACTTACGGCAATACGAATTCGACTACGCTTGCTTGCAGTGCGCCATCAGGATATGTGAGTAACAATACAGATTGCAATGATGCTAACGCTGCCATTCATCCGAATGCAACGGAAGTTTGTAACGCCGTGGATGATAACTGCGATGGACAGGTAGATGAAGGAGTAAAGACCACATTCTATGCAGATGCAGACAATGATGCATATGGCAATCCGAATTCAACAACACAGGCATGCTCCCTACCCTCAGGTTATGTAACGAACAGCACTGATTGCAATGATGCTAATGCAACTATACATCCCAATGCGACTGAAACTTGTAATGGAGTTGATGATGATTGCGACAATCAGGTTGATGAAGGAGTGAAACTTACATTTTACGCAGATGCTGACGGTGATTCTTATGGGAACATAAATTCCACCATCCTGGCATGCACTCCACCCTCAGGATACGTAAGTAACAGCACCGATTGTAACGATGGGAATGCTGCTGTACATCCGAATGCCACAGAACTATGTAATAGCATTGATGAGGATTGCGACAACCAGGTAGACGAAGGGGTTCAATCAACATTTTATGCCGACGCTGATGGAGATGGCTATGGTAATTCTACTGTGTCCGCACAAGCATGCTCCGCTCCCTCAGGTTATGTAAGCAATAGCACGGACTGCAATGACAATAATAACGATATCCATCCCGGTGCACCAGAGCAATGCAATGCTGCAGACGATAATTGCAATGGACAGATTGATGATGGTGTGGTCTTCCTTAATTATTATTTGGATATTGATAACGACGGTTATGGTACTACGCTTCTTGGTTCTCTCTGTATCGCCCCACCAAACACAGCTTTAGTACCCGGAGATTGTAATGATGCGAATGCAGCTGTTCATCCCAATGCGCCTGAAGTTTGCAACAATGTTGATGATGATTGTGATAGCCAGGTTGATGAAGGAGTAAAGATTACTTTCTATGCAGATGCCGATGGAGATACTTATGGCAATCCCAATTCAACAACAGAGGCGTGCACGGTCCCGTCAGGATACGTGAGCAGCAATACGGATTGTAACGATGCAAATTCATCCGTCCATCCGAATGCAGCAGAAACTTGTAATGGCGTTGATGATAATTGTGACGGACAAGTTGATGAAGGAGTAAAAATTACATTCTATGCAGATGCTGACGGAGACACTTATGGTAATCCGAATTCGACAACACAGGCATGCTCCGCTCCCTCAGGATATGTAAGCAACAATACTGATTGCAATGATGCGAATGCAGCTATTCATCCGAATGCAACTGAGGTCTGCAACAATATTGATGACGATTGCGACAATCAAACGGATGAAGGGGTGAAGATCACTTTCTATGCCGATGCAGACGGAGATACTTATGGTAACCCGAATTCTACAACGCAGGCATGCAGTGTACCTTCAGGCTATGTAAGCAACAATACTGATTGCAATGATGCAAATTCGGCTATACATCCGAATGCAACAGAAGTTTGTAACAGTGTTGACGACGATTGCGACAATCAAACTGACGAGGGAGTGAAAATCACTTTCTATGCAGATGCTGACGGAGATATCTATGGCAATCCTTCTTCAACAACACTGGCATGCACAGCACCTTCTGGTTACGTAAGCAATAACACTGACTGCAATGATGGCAACGCTGCTGTTCATCCAAATGCAACAGAAGTTTGCAACAGCATTGATGACAACTGTAACACCCAGGTTGATGAAGGGGTAAAGATTACCTTTTATGCAGATGCTGATGGAGATACCTACGGCAATCCTTCTTCAACAACACTGGCATGTACAGCACCCTCCGGTTACGTAATCAATAACACTGACTGCAATGATGGTAACGCTGCTGTTCGTCCGAATGCAACAGAAATTTGCAATGGAATTGATGACAACTGCAATAGTCAAACGGATGAGGGAGTGAAGAGTACTTTCTATGCCGATGCAGATCTTGACACCTATGGAAATCCTGCTTCCACTACACAGGCATGCAGCGCACCATCAGGTTATGTGAGCAACAACACTGATTGTAACGATGCAAACGCCGCAGTACATCCCGGTGTTTCTGATGTGTGCAACGGAATTGACGATAATTGCAACGGCAGCACCGACGAAAACGGGATAGTAGCTACGATTTCTCCGGGTGGCAGCGTATCGGCATGCAAAGGCACCACTATAACTCTTACAGCCAATGCTGGAACAGGACTTACATACCAATGGTTAAAAGGCAGTTCTAATATTGCCGGAGCGACTAAACAAACATACTCTCCTACAAAGACAGCTTCTTATTCAGTGAAAGAAACTAATACTTCCGGATGCTCAGCTACCTCGTCTGCTACTTCTGTAACGGTATTAGCTCAACCAACGGCTACAATCACTGTTCAAGGAAATCTTGATATTTGTCAGACGGGGTCAGTCGTATTGCAAGCCAATGCCGGAAGTGGGTATCAATATAAATGGTTGAAGGGAGGTGCAACAATTTCTGGAGCTACGAACCAAAACTACACCGCCACCGCTACCGGAACATACAAGGTAATCGTTACAGCAAGTAATGGTTGCTCAAAAACTTCAGGAGGCAAAAAAGTCACGAAGTCTTGTAAAGAAGACGTTGTTCAACTATTGCTGTCCTCATTCACTCTTTATCCTAATCCTTCTGATGGATGGTTTATGGTGGAATTGGAACTGCAAAATAACTTTTCGGGAACAGCATCACTTGTCGTAGCAAATACATTGGGTCAAAATATTTTTAAGCAGGAAATTCCTGTAACCGGAGGGAGGCTCACTGAAAAACTTTACTTGGGCAAGGAAATTTCTGCAGGGATGTATGTTGTAAAAGTGATTGTGGATAATGAAGTTTTCACCGCTCAAATGGTAATCAATAAATAGATAAAGGAAAGATTTTTTAATTTTGAAGTAAGATATTTAAGGTGGCATTTTTGTCATCTGCAATTCATAAAACGCTTAAAGTTTTTTCTTTGGGGGAATAAATTTTTAAGTACGTAGCAGCGCATACTTGTAACTGTTTTTTTGTTTTTGAGTGTAAGACAAAGTGAAAAATGAATTTTTTTTCCTACACCCTTAAACGCTACTTTTGCGAGTATCGCGCCCGGCAAGTAATAGATTGAAATATGGAAATTACTTGCCGAAATAATTTCTAAAATACCAAGTTTACCAAACAAATTCCCCCATGAAAAAAATTTACTCACTGGTTTATCTAACCATTCTCTTTGTCTTCAGCTATCATAGCGGATTTTCACAGGTTTCCACGTATACTTTTACCTCATCAAGTGGAAGCTTTTCTTCCATCGTAAACGGATCCGGAACAGTTGTAGTTGCCACTACTGCTGATGATGATAACTTCGGAACGTTCCCGATAGGATTTAGCTTCGTTTACAACGGAAATACCTACACTACATTCGGGTTAAATGCGAATGGATTTATCTCGATGGGGTATGTTCCTGTAACCACAAATAATGCATTGAGTTCAGGGTTAAACAATAATATTATCGCTGCATTCAATAATGACCTTTACGGCGTTGCTTCAAATGCACAGATATCCTATCAAACTTCAGGAAGCGGAACAAGTCATGTGCTTACTATAGAATGGAGTAATTGGGGATCTTTTAATGGTGGAGGAGGGAATGAATTCAATTTTCAAATAAAGCTATTTGAAACCACAAATAAAATCCAGTTGATTTATGGAAGTTGTCCCGGCAATACTTCCCTCACACTACAAGTTGGATTGAGAGGGCAAACCAATGCAGATTTTAACAACAGAACAACTACCTCAAATTGGTCAGCCACAACTGCAGGAGCAGTAAACAATTCTAATTGCACTTATAATTCTTCAGTAAAACCTTCTTCAGGATTAAAGTTTGAATGGACACCAGTGGCAACTGCGAAAGCATGTGGTACTATCACCTCCGTTCAGCAAACAGGAACAACAGCTCCGGGAACAACGGGAAATCCAATCCTGAGGGTAGATATTCCTGTAACAGGAAATACCGGTACCCTTACTCTTTCCTCTATTACAGTCATTTCTAAAAACACCACAGACAACGATATTTCCTCCGCAGGAGTAAAAATTTACACAGGCTCTTCCACCGGACCTACGACACAAATTGGCAGCGGAGTAAGTTTCTCGGGCGGAAATGCTACCATCTCATCTCTGAATACTTCGCTTCTTACGGGGACAAACTATATCTGGGTCACCTTTGATGTTTCTATTACAGCAACGATTGCGAATGTTCTCGATGCAAAAATTAACAGCGGAGGAATAACCATTACTGCGTCAGGAGGAGCTACCAGTCCTGGCTCACAGCCTGCCTCAAACCTGAATCCCAATGGAAACAGGACTGTCAACTACTGCACTCCGGTAAGCGCCGACGGCGGATGTGTGGGTGATCAAATATCAGGATTTACAATGGCAGGAATTAACTATAGCGGAGGAAACTGTGTGGCGAGCCCGGGTTATCTGGATGTTGCCACTACTGGCTCCACTTATCAGGGACAACCTTGCTCTTTTACCCTTTCTTGTGGTGATGTTAATGATTATGCTTCCATTTGGATTGACTATAATGACAATGCTTCATTCGATGATGCAGGGGAATTAGTATATAGCGGCGGCCCGGGTACAAGTCAGGGCGGTACATTTACAGTGCCTGCTTCAACACCTGCAGGAACTCATCGTGTAAGGGTGAGAAATAATTATGGAGCCGCCCCTCCATCAAGTTGCGGTGATGTGACTTTTGGTGAAACAAAAGATTTTAGATTAACTGTAAATGCTGCGACTAATTGCTCCGGAGCTCCCGCATCATCAACGACACTTTCTACGGCTAACCCTGTTTGCTCAGGATCGAGTTTCACTTTATCACTTAGTGTTACCTATTTGAATCTTGGAATTACATATCAATGGAGATCTTCAACAAATGGAAGTTCATACAGCGATATTTCAGGTGCCACTAACCCAACTTACACAACAACACAGTCCTCAACAAAATATTACCGCTGCAGGGTCACTTGCTCCATATCTGGTCAATCAACAACTTCATCCGCGTTACAGGTTACCCAAAATACTTTTACAAATTGCTATTGCATTCCTCCCGCCAGCGATTGCTCTGATGATAAAATCACGTCAGTTGTTTTTGCCGGGATCAACAACAGCACCACTTGCTCAGCAAATGGCTATGGTGACTATACTTCTCTTACCGGAACAACTACCATTACTGCTGACCAGAATATTTCTGTTGGTGTCAGCAATGGCGGAACCGAGTTTGTTAGCGTATGGATTGACTTTGATCACAATGGGATATATGACAGTGATGAACGCACCTTCCTTGGATCAGGATTCAATCAAACCCTATCAGGTATCATTCACATTCCTGTGGATGCTGCTACAGGGGCTACCCGCATGCGGGTAAGGTTACAGTTTGCATTCGAGCCAACTGATCCATGCGAAGAATTCGATTATGGTGAAACCGAGGAGTATACTGTGAATATAAACACCTGCGCACTTAACACCTATTATGGCGATTCCGATGACGATTCCTATGGTAATGCTTCGGTTACAATTCAATCATGTGCGCAACCGGCAGACTATGTAAGTTCCAATACAGACTGTAACGATAATAATGCATCTATTCACCCCAATGCAACTGAGCTATGCAATGAAATTGATGATAATTGCAATGACCAGGAAGATGAAGGCTTAACCGTGTTCACCTATTATATTGATGGAGATAATGATGATTTTGGAAAAGTAAACGGTACTTCAATTAACTCCTGCCTTGTTGTGCCACCCGGTGGATATGCTAAAACATCAAATGATTGTGATGATAATAATTCCTCTATAAATCCCGGCGCTACCGAAGTTTGCAACAGTATTGACGATAATTGTAACAGCCAGGTTGATGATGGATTACCATCAACAACTTTTTATATTGATGCGGATGGGGATGGTGATGGAAATCCTTCAGGGTCTGCTATTACCACTTGCAACACAGATCCTCCTTCAGGTTATGTAGAGAGCTCAGGGGATTGTGATGATACTGATCCTGTTATCAATTCTCACCAGAATGAATTTTGCAATGGCATTGATGATAATTGCAACGGTCAAATTGATGAGTCATGTCTTGGCTATACATATTTTGAAGATGCCGATCATGATGGATATGGTAATCCTGATGTTTACATCATAAGCTTCAATCAAACTCCTCCAGCCGGCTATGTCAATAACAATACAGATTGCGACGATACGAATCACTCGATGTACCCTGGTGCGGATGAAATTTGCAATGGACTGGATGATAATTGCAACAGTCAAACTGACGAGGGAGTACGCATTACTTTCTATTTTGACGGTGATGGTGATGGTTATGGTAATGTGAATAGTACCTATTTGGCATGTGTTGCTCCCAACAACTATGTTGCGAGCGGCACTGATTGTAATGATGCGAACGCTGCTATAAATCCGGGAGAAAACGATGTGTGCAACAGCATTGATGATGATTGTGATAATGTTGTTGATGAAAACGGTATTTCGGCAACCATCTCTCCCTCAGGTAATGTATCCGTTTGCAAAGGCACTACCCTTGTTCTTACAGCAAACAGCGCAGCCGGCATTAGCTACCAATGGATAAAGGGGTCTAAAAATATTGCTGGTGCCACACTGCAAACATATTCGCCCACGAAGAGTGCTAATTATAAAGTAAAAGAAACAAGTTCATTTGGTTGCCCTGCTTCTACTTCAGCAGCCACTTCCGTAACCATACTGGATCAGCCAACCGCAACAATTACAGCTCAGGGAAACCTCGATATTTGTGCAACGGGGTCAGTGGTGCTTCAGGCTAATAGCGGAACGGGTTATCTCTACCAATGGGTAAAAGGAAGCAACAATATTTCCGGTGCAACGAACCAGAATTATACGGCCACAGTAGCAGCAACCTATAAGGTAGTTGTAACCAATAACAGCGGATGCTCCAAAACCTCAAAAGGCAAGAAAGTAACTAAGTCATGCAGAGAAGAAGAAATGTTTGCTACTTCCCCTGCAACATTTACTCTTTATCCAAATCCATCCGACGGACACTTCGTTACAGAATTGAATCTGCAAATTAATTTCTCAGGCTCTGCAATACTTCAAGTGGTAAACACACTCGGACAAATTATGTTTGAAGAAAAGATTCCGATGACAGATGGAACCGTTGCTCATACGATTCATTTGAATGAAGATGCTGCATCAGGAATTTACTTTGTGAAAATGATAGTTGATGATCAGGTCTTCATCTCACAATTGATGATTAACAAATAGTTTCTTAATGAATTGCTTTAAAAGCTCTTCTCTTTTTTGAGAGGAGCTTTTTGTTTTATGATACAGGAATGAAATTCCTTTGTCATTGAGCAGGAATTTCAGACGGCAGGAAGACTTCTCTGTGAAGATTAGTCATAACTTACAATCAGGAAAGTTTTAGGAAGCTTCTTTAAGAACGCCATTTTCAAAATTTCAATTGAAAAAAAACTCAGCACTACATTTCAATTCCTTCTGTGTTTGATCTGAGATATTAATCGGTAAACTGAATAAGTGTGTTCTCCTGATACGATGGACACTTTGGTCTCCTGCTTTCTGATGAATCAAAATTCTTTAAGATGCCGGTTAGTATCGCCACGAAGAAGCCAGAGTTCATATTTCATGGATGATATTCCAGGAGTGATTTCTCTGAAGGAAGAACGGTATAGGAATGAGTTCACTATAAAGTACAATTCGCGGTGTGCAGTTCAGGAGAACAATAGAATAGCCGGAAGAATGAAAGATGCAATTTTCATTGTGACCTAATGAAAATTCGGAATTATTCCTTTCCCATTCTTTTCAAAAACTTATAATGGGAGGCAATCGCAGATGAGAAGGTAGGATTGGAATGATAAGGAACATGATACTCTTCTGCAGTTTGTCTTACAATTTTGCTAAGCGCAGGATAGTGAACACTGCAGGTCTTAGGAAACAAATGATGCTCTACCTGGTAATTCAATCCACCCATGTACCAGGTGAGAAATTTATTTTTCATTGCAAAATTACTCGTGGTCTTCATTTGGAAAACTGCCCATGCCTGTTCGTTCATAGCCGAGAGATCTTCAGCATGGTCAGTGTTTTCTACGGTGTGCGCCATTTGAAAAGTGATTCCCAAAATAATTCCGCATACAAAATGAAGAGTGAGGAATCCAATCAGCCATTGCCACCAGGTAAAGATCATGAGCGGAATTACAATGGTGTAGGAGTAATAAATAATTTTGAATACAAACAGCAGTACCCATTCCTGCCACGGATGTTTTTTGTTTTTATAGGGACCAATATCACGTTGACTCATTTTCTTAAAGTCTTTGATGAACACCCAGAATATGGTCGCGAAAGCGTAGGCAATAAAGGCCAGTACATGCTGGTAGCGATGAATCTTTTTTCGTTCTTCAAAGGGTGAAAGCCGAATGAAGGGCGCGAGCTCTAAATCTTCATCCACGTCATGCACATTCGTGTATGCATGATGCACCACATTGTGTGTGATTGACCACACATAGCGATTGCCGCCAATGATGTTGAGTGTATAACCAAGAACGTAATTGATGATTTTATTGGAAGAATACGCGCCATGAATGCTGTCATGCGCCACAGCCATACCCAAACTTGCAAATGCAACGCCCATAATCGCGCATAACAACCAGGAAATTGCCAGAGGAAGGAAGTTTGCTAATATTAATCCATAAGCACCAAAAGCAACGAAATAGATCACCAGGGATTTAGTGACCATGGCAGTATTGGCATTCTCATTTAGTTTGTGTTGCTGGAAGTACTGAGCGACTCGATTTCTTAACTGGGAATGAAAATCACTGTGTGCGTTTTTTGCGAGGGTTCCTGCTTGCATTAAATTATTTTCGGCGTGCAAGATACGCCGAATTGCCGAGATAGAAAAGAGAGGTTGAGGGTTTCTGCACACACTTCATTTTATCAATCACGCAATTCAATACTTTTGAAAGCTATATCCTTACAGGTCTCTTCTATGAAAAATTTTCTTCTGTTTATTCTGTGCTTTGGTTTTACTTCTGCTTCCGCTCAAAGTGTTCCCTTCTTTCTCGATCTTCAGGAAGTAAATGCCCCCGATCTTCCGGCAATTCATTCATTCGCTAAAGCGCAGTCAGGTGATAAGTGGTTGATTGTCGGTGGCAGAATTGACGGCTTGCACAGCTTGTTTCCGAATCTTTCTTTTTCCTTTTCAGAGCAGAACAATAACATTTTCGTTATTGATACTTCAACATGGAACATGTGGCAATCATCATTGTATAACACTTTGTATCAAGTGAGGCAATCGCTGTCCGCAACTAATACTGAATTTTTTCAGCGGGGAAATTATCTTTATGTCATCGGTGGCTTTGGTTATGACTCATTGAATGATGAAAAGAAAACTTTCTCAACCCTTACAGCCTTAGATGTAAATGGATTGATTAATGAAATTGTGAACGGGGGGAATAGCCTCACTCAATACATCCGGCAGATCAGTGATACGATGTTTACCATAACAGGAGGCAAAATGCAGAACATCGGTGACAAATTATATCTCGCGGGCGGCCAAAATTTTTCGGGACTCTATACAAAATTAAATGCAGGCTTGTATGTGCAACATTATACAAACAGCATTACAAGTTTTGATCTCGCTGATGATGGCGTGAATCTTTTGGCAAGTAACTTCATAATGAATGTGGATACAGAAAATTTACATCGTCGCGATTTGAATGCTGCGCCATGGATTTCAGAAAATAATGAAGAGGGGTTTGGAGTATACGGCGGTGTGTTTCAATACGACCACAACACTCCATATCAAAATCCAATTTATGTAACACAGGGTGGAAACGAGATAGATTTTTCTTTTGAACAAAAGATGAGTCAATATCAATGTCCTGTAATTCCACTGTATGATTCTGTCACGAATGACATGTATTCCATTTTTGTGGCGGGAATGAGTTTGTATTATTTAGACAGTGCAACACAAACTCTTACTGAAGACACTCTTGTCCCTTTCATCAAAGACATCAGTACTTTAATTCATCACGCAAATGGAACAACGGATGAAGTGCTCTTGCCAATCCAGTTTCCTGAACTTGGAGGAACAAATGCTGAGTTTTTTCAGAATGCCTCTTTGGAACAATATGAAAACGGAGTGATTAAACTGCGGACGTTCACAGAACCAACATTACTGGGTTACATTTTTGGCGGCATGACTTCTATTGCAGGGAATGACGGGGTAACTTCTCCAAGCAACAAATGTTATCGTGTTATTTTAGAACCTGATTTTGGCTCTAATACAACTTCTATTACCTCTGAAAAGAAATGGCGCTTATATCCTAATCCTTCTTCTGACGCTGTACAACTCATTCTGAAATTTCCTTCCTCAGAATTGAGCGAGGTAAAAATTGTAGATGCATTAAATCATGAGATGATGAAAATGTATCTACCCGTTTCATTCACCCGAATAAAAATTGACACAAGGAATTTTCCCGCAGGAATTTATTCCGTGATTGTGAGGGCAACCTCAAAATCCTTTGTCACTCGACTCGCAGTGGTTAAGTAATTTTTTGCAAATCTGAGCGAAGAGAAGATCCCGATTTATCGGGATTAAGATGGGTCAAGTCTAAACTGAAGATCACGCCTGCGCCGTAGGTCCGCCAAAATTCATTGGGGGAATATTGATCGGTTCTGCTTCGGAGATTTCACCGTACATAGATTCAAACTTGCGAACATTTTCATTGAGCGCTTTCAGAAAACGTTTGGCATGTTGCGGTGTAAGTATAATGCGTGATTTCACTTTTGCTTTTGGAATACCCGGCATTACCTTAATAAAGTCGAGAACAAATTCCTGGTTGGAGTGTGTGATGATGGCGAGGTTACTGTAAATCCCATCTGCGGTTTCGTCAGTCAACTCAATGTTGATCTGATTCTGCTGCGCTTGTTTTTCGTTCTGATCCATTTGATGTTTTTTTCTTGAGGCAAAGATAGCGTAAAGTGAGGGACGAGAATTGTCAGATGTTCGTTGATATAGCCTAATGGGCATGCACTGAATGTGTGAGTTAGAAACAGGAAGTGAAGGATTAAATTGCAAACGCAGAATAAGGAAATAAAAAAGAGCCGCTTTAAGGGCGGCTCTTTAACTTATAGCATTCAGATCAAAGCCTATTCATCAAGATTCGGCAACGCTCCAAGCATTTCCTTTTTCGACTGCACGAGTTTGTCATATTCATCTTTCGAACCTACTACGATATTTTCATACTCGCGCATGCCTGTGCCAGCCGGAATCAGGTGACCAACGATTACGTTTTCTTTCAGACCAAGAAGGTCATCTGTCTTAGCATTGATAGATGCTGAGCTCAGCACCTTCGTTGTTTCCTGGAACGATGCGGCTGAAATCCAGCTTTGTGTTCCAAGAGATGCTCGTGTGATACCCTGTAGCATCGGGCTTGCAGTTGCTGCATTTGCATCTCGGAACGCGACGATCTGTTTATCACTACGCTTGAGGCCCGAATTCTCTTCACGAATTTGTCTGAGAGAAACAATCTGACCAACGCGAAGATTTTGCGAATCGCCGGCTTCGGTCACCACTTTCTTGTCGTAGATGTTTTCATTCTCTGTGAGGAATTCAAACTTGTCTACCGGTTCGCCTTCGAGGAATTTTGTATCTCCAGGATCAACAATGTGAATCTTGCGCATCATCTGTCGCACGATCACCTCAATGTGCTTGTCATTGATCTTTACACCCTGTAAGCGATACACTTCCTGAATTTCATTTACCATGTATTCCTGCACAGCATTGATTCCTTTGATGGCAAGAATATCATTCGGTGTAATTGCGCCATCTGACAGTGGCTGCCCTGCGCGAATGAAATCACCCTCTGCGACAAGGAATAATTTGGAAAGTGGTACCAGGTACTTTCTTTCATCACCATCTTTTGACGTTACTATTATTTCCCGGTTACCACGCTTTACTGTTCCAAACGTTACCACACCATCAATTTCAGAAACCACTGCAGGGTTAGAAGGATTTCTTGCTTCAAACAATTCCGTTACGCGAGGCAAACCTCCGGTGATGTCACCACGGAGTTTGGCAAGTGTTCTTGGAATTTTTACAAGGATCATCCCTGCCTCAACATCTTCACCTTGTTCCACATTGATGTGTGAACCGACCGGAAGGTTGTACATCTTCACCTCTTTATTTTTTCCAACAACTCTTACGGATGGAATTTTTGTTTTGTCACGCGTTTCAACGATCACCTTTTCCTTATGTCCTGTTTGTTCATCCATTTCCTCACGAAAGGTTACGCCTTCGATCACATTTTCAAACTCTACTGCCCCTTTAATATCAGATAGAATTACAGCATTGTAAGGATCCCATGTGCATAGCGCCTGACCCTTCGAAACTTTTTCCCCATCCTTCACAAGCAGGAAAGAACCATAGGGGATGTGATTGGAAATAAGCGTTCGATCACCTTTAGGATCATCTATTCTTATCTCGCCACCGCGCCCAATTACCACAATAGTTTTATCGCCGGTTGCTGAGGAGAAGTGAGCAGTTCTTACGTCCTCAAATCGAACAATGCCGTCAAACTTTGCTCTCAATTCTGATTCAGATGCTATACCCGATGCAGCACCTCCCGTGTGGAATGTACGCAATGTCAACTGCGTGCCGGGCTCACCGATGGATTGCGCTGCGATAATTCCGACAGCATCTCCTCTTTCAGTAAGACGATTTGATGTGAGGTTTCTTCCATAGCATTTAACACACACACCGCGCTTTGCTTCGCACGTAAGTACTGAACGAATTTCCACTGTCTCAATCGCAGTGTCTTCAATGCGCATTCCGATTTCTTCTGTGATTTCATCGCCGGCTTTTACAATCAGGTCACCCTGGAGAGGATCATAAACGTCATATAAACTCACCCGACCAATGATGCGATCATAAAGTGGTTCTACCACTTCATCATTATCCTTGAGTGCGGAAATCGGTAAGCCGCGAAGTGTTCCGCAATCTTCCTCAGAGATCACCACATCCTGTGCGACGTCAACAAGCCGGCGTGTAAGGTAACCGGCGTCAGCAGTTTTTAATGCGGTATCAGCAAGACCTTTGCGTGCACCATGTGTAGAAATAAAGTATTCCAACACGCTCAATCCTTCTTTCAGATTAGCGAGAATTGGATTTTCAATCAACTCACCACCGGTGCTTCCGCTCTTACGCGGCTTTTGCATGAGACCACGTAAGCCACCAAGCTGACGCACTTGCTCTTTCGAGCCGCGGGCGCCTGAGTGCAACATCATGAACACCGAGTTGAAACCCTGCTTGTCATCTTCCAGCATTTTGTACAAACTCTCCGCAATGCGGTTGTTGGCACGGGTCCAGATGTCAATCACCTGGTTGTAGCGCTCATTATTCGTAATAAATCCCATGTTGTAGTTGCTGATCACTTCATCAACTTCATTCTGCGCCTGCTTAAGCATTTCAGGTTTTGTATTGGGAATAAGAAGGTCAGTGAGGTTGAATGAGAGACCACCTTTGAACGCCATGGAGAATCCGAGATTCTTAATATCGTCAAGGAACTTTGCAGTAGTGGGGACGTCTGTTACTTTGATGATATCACCAATTACATCTCTGAGTATTTTTTTTGTGAGCAATTGATTTACATAACCCACTTCATCAGGAACAACCTGGTTGAAAATGACCCTGCCTACAGTGGTTTCTATTAATTGATCTTTTATCTCTTCATTCTCACGCACTTTTGCTTTCACTTTGATCCATGCATGCAGGTCAAGCCGTTTTTCATTGAAAGCAATGATCACTTCTTCTGCTGAGTAGAAGACTTTTCCTTCTCCCTGAACTGGATTTTGTTTTGTCCCTTTCTTTCCTTTCGTGATATAGTAAAGACCAAGGACCATATCCTGCGAGGGAAGAGTGATCGGTGTTCCGTTTTGCGGATTCAAGATATTGTGTGAAGAAAGCATCAGCAATTGCGCTTCAAGAATTGCTGCGTTGCTCAGGGGAACGTGCACAGCCATTTGGTCACCGTCAAAGTCAGCGTTGAATGCTGAACATACGAGAGGGTGAAGCTGGATTGCTTTTCCTTCAATAAGTTTTGGCTGGAAGGATTGAATAGAAAGACGGTGAAGTGTTGGCGCACGATTCAAAAGTATCGGGTGCCCTTTCAAAATATTTTCAAGGATGTCCCAGATCACCGGTTCTTTTCGATCCACTAATTTCTTTGCGCTCTTTACAGTCTTCACAATTCCTCTTTCAATAAGCTTGCGAATAATGAATGGCTTGAATAATTCTGCAGCCATATCTTTCGGCAATCCGCACTCGTGCAATTTCAATTCAGGCCCCACTACAATTACGGAACGACCAGAGTAGTCAACACGCTTACCAAGAAGATTCTGACGGAAGCGACCCTGCTTTCCCTTCAACACATCACTGAGTGATTTCAAGGCGCGACCGCCTTCGGCTTTTACTGCATTTGACTTTCTTGAATTGTCGAAGAGTGAGTCAACAGCTTCCTGCAACATTCTTTTTTCATTGCGAAGAATTACTTCAGGTGCTTTGATTTCAAGCAGTCTCTTCAAACGATTGTTTCTGATGATTACGCGGCGATAGAGATCGTTCAAATCTGATGAAGCGAATCTTCCGCCATCGAGAGGAACTAGAGGACGCAGTTCAGGCGGAACTACGGGAAGATATTGTACAATCATCCATTCAGGCTTGTTCACCTGTTTTTCATTCGCTTCACGGAATGATTCCACAACACTCAGTCTCTTCAATGCCTCCTGCTTTCTCTGTTGAGAAGTTTCAGTTGCCGCCTGGTCACGCAGTTGGTATGATAGTTCGTTCAGGTTGATGCGTCCAAGCAAATCACGCAGTGCATCAGCACCCATCTTAGCAATGAACTTTTTTGGATCAGTATCTTCGAGATGCTGGTTGTCTTTTGGAAGGTTCTCAAGAATTTCGAGGTACTCTTCTTCTGTCAATTGATCGAGGTACATTTTGTCTTCTCGCACGCCCGGTTGAATCACAACATAACGCTCGTAATAAACGATGCTCTCTAATTTCTTAGAAGAAATTCCAAGCAGGTAACCGATCTTATTCGGAAGTGATTTGAAGTACCAAATGTGTACTACGGGAACCACAAGTTTAATATGACCCATACGCTCACGACGAACTTTCTTTTCAGTCACTTCTACACCACAACGATCGCATACGATCCCTTTGTAGCGAATGCGCTTGTACTTTCCGCAGTAGCATTCATAATCTTTTACCGGACCAAAAATTCTTTCGCAAAACAAACCGTCGCGCTCTGGCTTATACGTTCGGTAGTTGATTGTCTCTGGCTTCAGCACTTCACCGTAAGAGCGCTCGAGAATGGAATCAGGAGATGCCAGTTGAAGCGTGATCTTGGTGAAGTTCGACTTGATCTTAAGGTCTTTTTTGAATGGCATATTTGAAAATAGTTTCGGTTTGACGTTTAGTATTTCGTATTATTCGGGAGTGGGTTCTCATGGCATAGAGACACGCATTCCTCATATGAGAATGTCGCAATTAGAAATTTTAAAAGAGAGAAGGGAACTTCTGATGCACCAATTGAAACTGCTCCGGTTAAAACGAGGCGCAAATATAGAGCCTTTTTGTGAAATTCTGCATGCAAAGCGCGAAATATTCCAGCTAAGGGTAATACCAATCACTATACACATATCATGCGGCAAATAAATGGGTTGTGCTTGGGTTTCTCACATGATCGTGTTATGCATGCCGGGAATCGGATAATGTCCTTTCTTCCTACATTGGCCATCAGAAAAAATACAATAATGGAAGAACAAACGGTTGGCATCGGCTCACGTGTTCAGCATCCAAAGTACGGACAGGGAGTGGTGACGGGTGTGAGGCTCACTACTTATCTTATCACCTTTCTTGAAGCTGGTACGCATGAGGTGATGCAGGATGATCCGCAGCTCGAAATTATGGATGCAGTAGAGATTTCTTCAGAGATTGAAACACTTTCTGATCTCGAAAAATCGGTACTTGGGATTTTGCGCAAGTGGGCCCAGATTCAGGAAGTAGTTCCGCTCGGTGACCGCTGGAAAGACGGAGTTATGATTTTAAAACCCGGAGATAAAAATCTTACGTCGAAGGAAATTCCAATTGATATTTTCTTTCATAAAATTGTGATGCTTCGTGATCGCCTTCGTGTGCTGGAGCAAAACATCAATGCACACCCAAAACTCAGCGATGAGGACAAAGTAAACCTTCAGCAGTACATCACCCGCATTTATGGAACGCTCACCACATTTAATGTGCTTTTTAAAAACAAGGATCATCAGTTTACAGGGGAAAAAGGAAAGAGTGAATAAATACAGGTCATGTGGAAAAGATTAATAATGCTCTTGATGGATACTTCATAAATTTCATCTTCAATTTTTCTCTAACCACAAACCTCACACTATGAACACAAAATCCGCATCTCTAATCATTGGAATCATCTTCATCGTTGTCGGACTTTTGGGCTTCGTTTCAAATCCCATTGTTGGAATGTCAGAAGGAGCGATTTTCCACGCCGACACATTGCACAACATCGTGCACATCATTAGCGGGATATTATTTGTTCTGGTTGCCATGGCTGCACCGGCATCAGCCGCTACAGTACTTAAGGTGTTTGGCGTAGTCTATCTTTTTCTTGGGGTACTAGGACTCATAATGTTCGGATCGGCAGGTGAAGGAAAATTGTTAGGCTTTCTTCACGTGAACGGTGCAGATAATTTCTTACACATCGCTTTAGGCATTGTAATTTTTTTAGCCGGATTAATGCCGAAGTGGAGTACAGCATCTTCTTCCTGATACGCAGACGTTTTACATTGTGAATTACTAAAATTCTTACAGAGTGAGAAATCTGAATTCCCCCTATGTTTTTTCTGTGGCTTCTGCAGCTTTCTTTCTTCTTATTCTCCTCAAAACTTTGATGCTCGCGATTCTCCTTCCAACTCATCATCACCAATCATATCTGAAGTGGTTTAAGCGATTCTACCTTGAAAAAATAATTTTTTCGATCCTGAGTAACTGAATAAATAAGATCATACCTGACGTCCCATGTCAATTCTCCAAGGATCTGAGAAACGAAAGCCTGATCAACGCTAATACTACATATACCGCCGCGTTAAAAAGTGCTTTGCATTCTTCAAAAAATTTTCCTGACTAAAAGTAACTGAATTCACTACACACTCACATCATACCAAATTCTTCAAAGTCATTTCGGCTATCTTTGCTGCTCAATGAAAAATATTCGCAACTTCTGCATAATCGCTCACATTGATCATGGAAAAAGCACGCTTGCAGACCGTTTGCTTGAGAAAACAAACACCGTCACAGGTCGTCAAATGATGGATCAGGTGCTCGATGATATGGACCTCGAGCGCGAGAAGGGAATCACTATTAAGAGTCATGCAATTCAAATGAATTATGAGTTGAATGGAGAACATTACATTTTAAATCTTATTGATACTCCCGGTCATGTTGATTTCTCGTATGAAGTTTCCCGCGCCATTGCTTCATGTGAAGGAGCATTGTTACTTGTTGATGCATCGCAGGGAATCCAGGCACAAACCATTTCAAATCTCTACCTCGCCATTGACCATGATTGCGAGATCATTCCGGTGGTGAATAAGATTGATATGGAAGGTGCGATGATTGATGAAACTAAAGACCAGATTGTTGACCTCATCGGTTGCAAGCGGGAAGATATTCTTGAAGCAAGCGGAAGAACAGGGCAAGGAATTGAGGAAATACTTCGGGCCATTATAGATAGAATTCCCGCGCCAAGCGGTGATACGAATGCACCACTGCAGGCATTGATCTTCGATTCAGTTTTCAATTCTTACCGGGGCATCATCGTTTACTACAGAATATTTAATGGCGAAATCCGTAAAGGTGATAAAGTGAAATTTTATAACGCGGGCAAAGAGTATGAGGCGGAAGAAGTAGGCGTGTTGCTCCTTGAACGCTCACCACGCGAAGTGGTAAGTGCAGGAGATGTTGGCTATATCATTACCGGGATTAAGGATGCCGGTGAAGTGAAAGTGGGTGACACCATTACACTCACAAAAAACGCGGTCGTAGAAGCTATCAAAGGTTTTGAGGAAGTGAAGCCGATGGTATTTGCGGGAATTTATCCTGTTGACACAGAAGACTATGAGCAACTTCGGGAGGATATTGAAAAACTGCAGCTCAACGACGCATCACTGACGTTCGAACCTGAATCATCACTTGCCCTCGGCTTTGGTTTTCGTTGCGGATTCCTCGGCATGTTGCATCTCGAAATTGTGCAGGAAAGATTAGACCGGGAGTTTGACATGCCGGTGATTACCACAACACCTAACGTAACGTATCACGTGTACACTTCTGATGGAAAGATGACGGTGATGAATAACCCAAGCGAATATCCTGATCCCACCAAGTTAGACCGCGTAGAAGAACCATACATCAAAGCGCAGATGATTACCAAACCAGAATACATCGGCGCCATCATGGGACTCTGCATCGGAAAGCGCGGCATCATCCTCAATCAGCATTATCTCACACCTTCACGTGTTGAATTGAATTTTGAAATGCCGCTTGCAGAAATTGTTTTTGATTTCTATGATAAGCTAAAATCAATTTCACGCGGTTACGCTTCTTTCGATTACCATATGATTGGATTTCGTCCAGGTGATTTAGTGAAGCTCGATATCAAACTTAACGGAGAGAATGTGGATGCGCTTTCAGCATTGATTCATAAAGACCGCGCCTATGATTTCGGTAGAAGAATGTGTGAAAAGCTGAAAGAACTTTTGCCGCGACAGCAATTCGTGATTGCAATCCAGGCGGCTATCGGACAAAAAATTATTGCACGTGAAACGGTTTCTGCCATGCGAAAAGATGTTACCGCGAAATGTTACGGCGGTGATATTTCCCGCAAAAGAAAACTTCTTGAGAAGCAGAAGAAAGGAAAGAAACGGATGAGACAAATTGGAACAGTTGAGGTTCCACAGCAGGCGTTTCTTGCTGTGCTGAAATTAGGAGATTGAAATCGCGGTGCAACTATTTTCCTAAAATAGAAAAATCGCCCTTGTATCCCATTTGTTTGGCGCGCATCAAATCTGATTTAGCAACATCAATGCGATTCAAATTGTAATTCGCCATTCCCCGGAAATAATAAACACCAGCATCATCACCTCGTGTTTTAAGGTATCGCGAAAGATCATCAATGCACTTTTCATTCTGTCCCAAATTGTAGAATGTAAATCCGCGATTCGAATAAACATCAGGAGAGTTGGGATCAAGTTGTTGCGCGGTGTTGAAATCACTCAGCGCTTTTTCATATTCCCGCATCATCGAGTAAGTGATTCCGCGGTTTACATAGGCCTCAAAATTTTTTACATCCATTTCAATAGCTTTCGTGTAAGTGCTAATGGATTCCGGGAATTGTTGTTGCAAGCCATAAATGTTTCCAAGATTGCTGTACACCTTGCTGTCCTTCGTATTCATCTGCAGCAGTACCTGGTAATCTTTATATGCTTCATCAATGCGATTATTCTTTCCATAGTAAATGCCGCGATTCTTGTAAGCCACTTCAACCTGCATCGGATATTTGTTGATCACATCAGTCCACAAAGTTTCGCTGGTATTCCACACTTGTGTTCGCTGATACGTTTGAGTGAAAAAGAAAATGCTGAACGCAGCAATCACGCTCACCGTAATTATTTTTGGAAGGGAAAAATTTCCGGACGAAGATTGCGATGAAAGAATTTTATCGGCAAGAATTCCTAAAATAAAAAACAAACCGATGTATGAAACATACGTGTATCGGTCAGCCATAATTGCGCTTCCCACTGAAATAAATTGAAGCACGAGTGCCACAGTGAAAAAATAAAAGAGCAATCCAAAGACGATGAACCGTTGCTTTCTGAATGTAAAATAGACAAGCGTAATTGCTGCAATCACAATAAACGGTAAGACATAATAAATCACCGGCATGAACCCACTCTTATCTACATTGGGATAAGGATAGAATGTCGAAAGTTTAAGCGGCGCAAACATTTTCACTACGTACATCACCAACCCGTAACATGCAAAAGCCATTCGTTCAGGAAGAGAGAAAACATGGATGTCTGCAATGGCACCTTGGGACTGAACATAGAAAGCAACAATTCCGAAGATGAGCGAGATGATGAAGAAGGGAATTTTCTCGAGAAAGACTCTTCTCTCAAGTTTTCTTTCCTTGAAATAATCAATGAGAAACAAAATCAATGGCAACACGACCCCCATTGCCTTTGATAATACTGATGCGACAAACAGCAGGAAGCACAAGAGATACAACCACAGGTTTTTCTTCTCAATAAATTTCAGATAGACAATACACGATGCAAGAAGGAACAGAGTGTAAAGAACATCCTTGCGCTCTGCCACCCAACTTACGGACTCTACGTGCATGGGATGAATCCCGAAAAGCAATGAAACAAGGGAGGCTGCAATCCATTTACGATCAGTTAAGAAATAGATGAAAAGAAAAACAAGAATGGTATTGATCACATGCAGCCAGACGTTTGTTAGGAGGTAAGCATGCGGATTTAACCCTGCACTTGCATAATTCCAGGCAAGAGTAATAATGGTGATAGGATGATAGTTGAGAGAAACCGGAGTTTGAAAAATTTCAGAATAGGGAATTGCTTTGCTCGTTACCAGCGGATTTTCCTGAACATACACATTGTCATCCCAGTTGGTAAAGTTGTTTTTGAGAGCAGGAGAGAAGCAGATAAATGTAAGGGCAGAAATACCAAACATAACCACCAAATACTTTGCAGAAATTTTTTTTTGCGGCCGCTGTGATTTTCTTATAGCCTTTTTCGATGCAGTGATTTTTTTTTTCGGCATGATGGTGATAAAAATAAAGAGATTGATGACTCATTTCTTTTCCGCCTCAAATAGTTGGTTTGAGTGATACAGAATTTACAGTAGAGTTCACACAAATTTATTAATCGCTTATTGCTTCAATGATTGAGAGTAATGGTTCAAAGATTGTCAGCAATAGTAAGGAATCCAAAAATTTTGGTATGTTGAACATTATTGTAAGTGAGTACTTTGCCGCCTCAATTTTTAAAACACCTAAGATCACTTCTTTAAACACCAACAAAGCAAAGAAGAACTTTCCAGCACATTGGGATCCTAAGCTTAGAATTCCACGTGGACAAGTTGTCGCGGCCGCTTCTATAGTGTCACCTAAATACTAGTGACTCCAGCGTAACTGGACTGGCCACAGTTAGGCCGCAAATGTAATCACACTGGCTCACCT